>Ga0209791_1000008_pt1 | contig 244696 bp, 118 predicted proteins | sample WorMetTyACAVOLI1_FD_187422 | JGI IMG/M metagenome (GOLD analysis project Ga0209791, IMG submission 187422) | Marine gutless worms symbiont microbial communities from Max Planck institute for Marine Microbiology, Germany - Olavius algarvensis... ... | reverse complement strand
CTCTGGGCGGGAACCTGGTGACGATCAACGATCAGGCCGAACAGGACTGGGTCCATCAGAACTTCGGCACTTGGCAGCCGTGGATTGGACTGCACGATGCCGACGGCACCAACACCCATGTGTGGGTCGATGGCACGCCGGTCAGCTACACCAACTGGGCCAGTGGCGAGCCGAGTACCTCCAGTTACGACGGCGTGTACATGGCCAGCGACGGTCTCTGGTACGACTATCACAAGACGTGGACCTTGTACGGGGTTGCGGAGTGGACAGATCCCCTGGGTCGTTCCGCGGCCGGTCCCGGATCGCGGGCACAGTACCTCCTGGACGTGACGATTACGGACCCGATTCCGCCGGACCTGGTGGTTGAGAGCCTCACGCATAGCCCGTTGAACCCGACAGTTGAAGATGCAATCACGTTTACGGCGGTTGTCAGGAACATTGGTCCCGGTAAGGCGGGGGCCTCAGTACTGTCGCTCCAGGTTGGAGCCGAGTCGACGCCGGCTACCTTCAGTATTCCAGCACTCTCTCCCGGTGCATCAGAAACGGTGACGCGCACCGAGACGCTTGTCGTTCCGATAACCTACCAGAACACGGCCACCGCGGACGTATACAACGACGTGTCCGAGTCGAACGAAAGCAATAATGTGACGACAGACACGTACACTGTGGTGCCACCCCCCAGACCGGACCTGGTGGTTGAAAGCCTCACCCACAGCCCGTTGAACCCGACCGCTGGAGAAGAAATCACGTTTACCGCGGTTGTGATGAATATTGGTCCCGTTACTGCGGGGGAATCAGTTCTGTCGCTCCAGGTGGGAGCCGAGGCGACGCCGGCCACCTTCAGTATTCCAGCACTCGCGCCCGGTGCATCTGAAACAGTGACACGCACCGAGACGCTTCCCATTGCGATGAGCTATGCGAACACGGCCACCGCGGACGTGAACGACGAGGTGATCGAGTCGAACGAAAGCAATAATGTGACGACAGGCACGTACCAGGTGGCGCCAAGCACCAACGCGGACCTGTCATTGACCAACCTGATGGTCTCGCCGTCGACGGTAACCGACCAGCAGTTTGACAGCGCCAGTTTTATCCTCAACAACAATGGTCCGGTGGCGCTGTCTTACGAATGGGTGATGGTGGATTACTATCTATCGGATGACACGACGTTCGGCGACGCCGATGACCGCAAAATCGGCGATACCGGGTTTACGTTGTCGATCCCTGCGGGCGGCAACTATCCGATCGACCTCACGTCCACTGGGCTCGCCTATATGACGCAGTTGTGGACCGAGAGCCTGGTGCCGGCTGGCAACTACTACGTGTATGCCAGCGCTTCAATGCCGGCGGCGCCGCCCACCGATCCGGACTTGAGCAACAACTTCGACCGGACCAATACCACGATCGCTTACAACCTGTCGGACCTGTCGTTGACCAACCTGATGGTCTCGCCGTCGACGGTAACCGACCGGCAGTTTGACAGCGCCAGTTTTATCCTCAACAACAATGGTCCGGTGGCGCTGTCTTACGAATGGGTGATGGTGGATTACTATCTATCGGATGACACGACGTTCGGCGACGCCGATGACCGCAAAATCGGCGATACCGGGTTTACGTTGTCGATCCCTGCGGGCGGCAACTATCCGATCGACCTCACGTCCACTGGGCTCGCCTATATGACGCAGTTGTGGACCGAGAGCCTGGTGCCGGCTGGCAACTACTACGTGTATGCCAGCGCTTCACTGCCGGCGGCGCCGCCCACCGATCCGGACTTGAGCAACAACGTTGATCGGACCAAGACCGCTATCGCTTACAATCGTCCGCCCGTGGCCGAGGACGATTTCGCGGTCACCAATGAAGACACGCCCCTGTTGATCGAGGTCCTGGCGAATGATCATGAGCCCGACGGCGATCCACTCAACGTGGATTCAGTCACCCAGCCGGCCAACGGGACCGCGACTATTAATGCCGACAATACGGTGACCTATACGCCGAATCCAAATTTTCACGGCAGCGACAGCTTTACCTATATGGTCAGTGACGGGAACGGCGGCATCGCAACGGGAACGGTTGTCGTAGATATCGCGCCTGTCAATGATGCTCCGTTTCTGACGGACCTGAACAGTGCCAACTTCTTGGAGAACACGGTCAACACCGGGGCACAGATCCTGGATGCAGATGTGAGCGTTAGTGATGCGGATAGTACTGATTTCATTGGCGGGCTTCTGCAGATCTCGGGCAGTCTCTACGAAGACAGCCTGTCTATCCGCCACCAGGGGGGTGATCCGGGTCAGATCGGATTTGACGGCAGCACGGTGACTTTCGGGGGTACAGTCATCGGTACGGTCTCCGCGCCAAACGACGGGAGCAACGGCAATCCACTGGTGGTAGACTTCACCACGGCTGCGGCAACTCCCGAGGCAGCGGAGGCTCTTGTAGAGAACCTGACATACACCAACAGTTCTGACGTACCAACAGAGAACCGTACGCTATCCATCGAGATAACCGATGGCGACGGCGGGATGCCACCCATACCTGTTCCTTTTATGGGGGGGACCAATCCGTTTCACGGTGTGGATGTCGGCGTTTCCGCCACGCCCAGCTTTGTGGATATTGATGCGGACGGCGATCATGACGTCTTTGTCGGCGAATGGTATGGCAACGTCAACTTCTTCCGAAACGACGGCACCAATACGACACCCGTTTTCACGGAAGTGATCGGTGCGGCAAATCCGTTCGACGGTGTGGATGTCGGGGCATTCAGCAATCCGAGCTTTACGGATATCGATGCGGACGGAGACCATGACGCAATTGTGGGCGACGGACTCGGCGCCATCCATTTTTTCCGGAACGACGGCAGCAGCACCTCGCCTTCCTTCACCGGAGTGACCGGATCGTCCAATCCGTTTAACGGTGTGGATGTGGGGGACTACAGCACGCCGGCCTTTGCGGATATCGATGGTGACGGAGACCAGGACGTTTTTGTGGGCGAATACAACGGCTACGTCCTTTTCTTCCGGAACGATGGCAGCAGCACCGCACCCGCGTTTACCGAAGTGACCGGTACGTCCAATCCCTTTGCCGGTGTGCTGGTCGGCAACTACAGCACACCGGCACATGCGGATATCGACGGTGACGGTGACCTCGATGCGTTCGTGGGTGATGGGATGGGTATCATTACCTATCTCCTGAACGAAGGCAGCATTTCCACGCCCAGTTTCACTGAAGTAACCGGCCCGTCCAATCCCTTTGACGGTAAGGTGTTTGGGAGCGGTTACATTGCACCGGCGCTCGTGGATATTGATGGTGACGGAGATCAGGACACGTTTGTGGGCAACGGCAATGGTTCAATCGACTTCTTCCGGAATACCTCTTCGGGATTGAACCTGATACCCCTGATTGCCGTTTCTGTTACGGAGGAAAATGATGCCTCGGTCGCTGTTAACGACAGCATTACTACAAACGAAGACACGCCGATCACCTACAACGTCCTTGCCAATGATGTCGACATCGACGGCGATACGTTGATACTTAGCAGCGTCACCCAGGGTACTAACGGTGATGTCAATTTTAACGCCGACAATACCCTGACCTATACGCCGAATAGTAATTTCTGCGACACTGATTCTTTCGAATACACCGTAAGGGATGGAAATGGTGGAGAAGACACAGCGACCGTGAGTATTACGGTAATCCAGGTCAATGACGCTCCTGTGGCTGATGCGGGCGGTCCCTATGTGATCGATGTGGGGCAGGACCTGCAGCTTGACGCATCCGGATCGAGTGACCCGGATGAGATATACGGTGATTCCATTGTTCGATATGAATGGGATATTGATGGTGATGGTGTGGTTACCGATACTCCCTCTAGTCCTGATGTTTCTGGTACAACACCCACCGCCACCGTGCCATGGGCAAATCTTTCCGGTTTTTGGCTGGGGACACACACGATATGGCTTAGGGTGCGGGATAGCTTTGGTTCAGGGAGTGAGGATACAGCGACGCTGAGTATTTATCTCAATGAGCCGGTGGCGGTGATGACTGCCAACCCCAGCCCGGCAGCCCCCGGGCAGCAGATCAGTTTTGACGCCGCCACCTCAACTCATGGCCACCCCTCCCACGGCATTGTTTCCTATCTCTGGGACTTTGATGATTCTGACGGTATTGATTTTAACAACCCTGATGCCAGCGGTGCGGTTGTTTCGTATTCCTAATATGTCCTTTGGCGTTTTTAACGCCACCCTGCAGGTGACGGACGATCAGGGCCTGACAGACACGGACACGATTACGATCAGAGTAGACCAGGGCAACCGGGCTCCTGTGGCTGATGCGGGCGGTCCCTATGTGATCGATGTGGGGCAGGACCTGCAGCTTGACGCATCCGGATCGAGTGACCCGGACGAGATATATGGTGATTCCATTGTTCGATATCTCTGGGATATCAATGGTGACGGTTTCGTCGACCCCGCCATTAGTCCCACCAGCCCTGATGTTTCAACTGCAACGCCCACTGCCTCTGTGTCATCGTCAGTCTTCTCAAATCATCCTCAGCTGACTCAAACTATTGGACTGACGGTGCAAGATAGCTTTGGCTCGTGGAGCTACGATACAACGACGCTGACGATCCATACCTCAGTAGAGATTGACGGTCTGTTTCATGTGCGAGGGGCTATATCCATCGACTCTGTTGGGAATGAATTGGTGACGCTGACAAGCGGCGAGCAGGTGCTGGTATCCATTGAGCAATTGGCTGTAGCAGGGTCCGAGGCGTTTATGGGCATTAACGGTCCCTATGAGAACGACGACGGTTCGATCAATGGGAGTGCGATGGGGTTTGCGCTCCACGATGTAGATCTCGCGCTTGTTCGGATGAGTGCCGTTGACGCTGCAGATACTCGCAGCTGGTTTGCGCTGAAGGCGACAGCCGAACAAGGGGATCTGGTAGGCATTGAGTCCCTGGAGCTTTTCTCAGAGGGAGTGTCTGTTGAGATCAACAGTGGCGATGATGGTGCAGTGAATTTTGCGACCAGTTTTGGTCCCGGCGGCATGGTGATCGATACGGGAGCGGTGAATGCCTCAGGCCAAACGGTTGAGATGTCGATTGACTTCAGTACACAAACGCGTGCGCTGGGGCCGGTTACGCTTTCCATAGACGAGCGTATACACCTGAACGGTTCCGTCACCTTTGAGAAGGGAAGAGGTCCGTTGACAGTGACAGATGGTGTAGCGACTGCGGCGGTTTCTGTCGATCAACTGCTGCTGGGCGCACACGTGGACAGCGCCTTTGCCGGAGTCAACGGTCCTGCCGATACGGATGGCGATGGTATAGCGGACAACCCGAGCGCATTGGGACTGCAGCTTACCGATGTGGAGTTTGGCCTTGGGTTGTTCAAGCCTCAGGATGTGGCAGATACCAGAACCTGGACGTCTTTGAAGGCTGAGGTTGGCAGTGCAGAGGCTGTGGGCACGGACGATCTGACGATATCTGGGACGGGCCTTGAGGTTGCGGTGAATCAAGCAGGTGGCGTGGGGAACACGATGGTGGCGGATTTTGCCGCTTCACCTCTTGCCATTGTGACCGGACTCCCCATCGGTCTCCCCGAAGACACGATCAGTCTTGATTTCGACGGCAGTGATGATGAGCTGCTTCATGTCGGCGCCGACGGCAACGACACCATCTACGGTAGTCCGGGCAACGATACCACCCTAGCCGGTCCGGGCGACGACACATTCATCTATAATCCGGGCGATGGCGACGACATCGTGGCCGGCGGCGAGGGATTCGACCAGGTGGTGGTCAACCTACCGGATGGAAGCCTCAACGACGTCACCGTAGCGGTCAATGTGGACGGCCAGGTCGTTGTGGCCTGTGTCAAGGGTGTCGATGGTGAGACTTTCACGCTGACGCTCGACGACGTCGAGGAGCTGGTAATCAATGCGGGTGACGGCGGGACCACCGTGGTCATCGGCGACCTCACCGGCTCGGACATCACGGGCGACACCGTCGTCTTCAACGGAGGCCCCGGCGACGACTTCTTCGATGGATCGGCGCTGAACGTGCGCGCCGAAGCCTTCGGCAACGGAGGCAACGATACGCTGCTCGGCGGCTCGGCCGACGACCTGCTCGACGGCGGCACCGGCGTGGATTTGCTGGACGGCGGTACGGGCGCGGATACGATGGCGGGTGGCGGGGGCGACGACAGCTATGTGGTGGATACACTCGGTGACGTGGTGACCGAGGGCGCAGGTGCGGGCATTGATGCGGTGACGTCCAGTGTCAACTATGTGCTTTCGGCCAACGTGGAGAACCTGGTTCTGACGGGTGCGGCCACGACCGGCACCGGTAACGCCCTGAACAACGTGATCACCGGCAACAACCTGGGCAACACGCTGGACGGTGGCGCAGGTGCCGATACGCTGGTCGGCGGCTCGGCAGGCGACCTGTTCGATGGCGGCGCAGGCAACGACACCATACAGGGCAACGACGGCAACGACAACGTCTTAGCGAGCAACGGGGCGGACACGATCGACACGGGCGCAGGCTCCGACGTTGTCATCGGCAGCCTGAGCGCCGGCGACACGGTGAACCTGGGCGACGACGCGGACGGGTTCACCTATCAGCTGCTGGCGGCGGACAACACGGTGGACGGCGGCCCCGGGAGCGACACGCTGACGGTGGGATCGGGCGCGGGCGCGCTGACCGTGGACCTGTCGGCGACGGGCGCGGATCAGCTAACCGGCGACGGCGAGTACCGCAACTTCGAGAACCTTTCCGCCTCGGGCGCGGACAGCGCGCTCACGGTGATCGCCGCGACAGGCGGGAGCAGCATTGCGACCGGCACTGCGCGGGACACTGTCACGCTCGGTACCGGCACCGACGTTATCTCCACGGGCAGTGGAAACGATGTGATCCTCATCGGCTCCCAGGCCGCGCTGGAGAACGACTCGGTGGACCCGGGCACGGGTAACGACACGGTGCGCTTCACGAGCACCGGCGGCAACGTTCTCACGCTGCCTGCCGGGGTGGTAGCGGGCATCGATAACGTGGTGATCTCCGACGCCAACGGCAACACCGGGGGCAAGACGAACGAGAGTATCGACGCGTCCAGCTACCCTTTTGCGCTCATCATCGCGGGCAACGCAGGCGCCAACAGCCTGACCGGCACTGCTCAGGACGACGTCATCGACGGTGGCGCAGGCAACGACACACTCATCGGCGGCCCCGGTGACGACCTGCTTATCTTTGACGCTTCGGATCTCACGACCGTGGACGGCGGCGCCGGGTCGGATATCCTGCGCGTGGCCACAGGCGGCACGACTGTCGATATCCAGCCGCTCGCCGGCGTGCTGGCCGGCATCAACATCATCGACCTGGTGGAAGGGGCACATGCGAACACGCTGGATCTCACCGACGCCGACGCCATCGAGGACATCTGTGACACCTCCGGTCCGGGCGGCTTCCGGCTGCACGTTGCGGGCGACAGCAACGACACCGTCATCACCGATCTGGCCCGGACCTGGCAGTTCGACGGCTATCAGACCCTCGATGTCGGCGGTCCGGCGGGCTATGGGGTCGGTTCCAGGAACTACCTGGTCTACACCCAGGTCGCCGATGACGTACCGAACAGAACGATCACCCTCCTGGTCGAGGAGGGTATCCATCTCTCCATAAACGTAGCGCCTGTGCTATCACTGGATCCTGTAACGACCATCGACGAGAACGGTGTAGCGACGCTGACCGGGACGATCACGGATCCCGACGCCCAGGACACATTCACAATGGACGTTGTCTGGGGCGATCTGCTCTCGCCGAACAATGAAGAGAGCTACTTCTTCGGGGCCGGAACGACGGACTTCACGCTGACGCATCGATATCTGGATGACAACCCTACGGCGACACCGAAGGACAGCTACACGATCAAAGCGACAGTGACGGACGACGACGCAGCTGCCGGATCGGCGAGTACGTTGGCGGCCGTCAGCAACGCCGCGCCCACCTTCGATGCCGGGCCCGATGAAACCGTTCTACCACCCATGGTCGGATTCTTCGAGCGGACGGTCGTCTTCACAGACCCGGGAACGACCGATTCGCACGTCGCCACGGTCGACTTCGGCGACGGCTCGCCGATCGTCACCCAGCCCCTGGTTGTGGGCGATCGTTCGTTTGCCATATCCCACACTTACGCCGAAGAGGGCGTTTATACGCCCAGCATAACGTTGGAGGACGATGATCTCGGTCGCCTGACCGACAGCTTCGAGCTCATGATCATTCTAAACACGCCGCCTGTTGGCGACGCCGCGGGTCCATATAACGTGGATGAAGGAACTCCATTGACATTGGATGGCACCGGCTCCAACGATCTTGATGAGAACATTGCAAGCTATGAATGGGACCTGGATTATGACGGTTTCAACTTCGACGTAAACGTGACAGGTGCCCGGCCAGCAGTCACTTTCGCCGATGACTTCCCGACACGGACCATTGCCCTCCGGGTAACCGATGACTTCGGCGAGGCAAGCATCGACACAACGACCATAAGGGTCGACAACGTACCGCCCACCCTGGATGCAGGAGCCGACCAGATCGTTGATGATGGCACTTACACGGTAACGGTGACGGTGCGAGACTATGATGGCGCCATGGTTGCGGACACTTTCACGGTGACGGTGACCAACGTACTCCCCACTCTGGATGCGGGAGCCGATAAGACCGTTGATGAGGGCACATTTATCACGCTGGATCCTGCGACGTTCAGCGATCCAGGCTTTGATAATTTGGCAGGTGGCACAAGTGAAGATTTCATCGCCACCATAAACTGGGGCGACGGAACAACGGAGCCTGTTGGAGATATCACCTTTGTCGAAGTACCTGGTGGCGAAGGCGTGCTGACCACGGGTACGATCGATGCGACCCAAGCCTATGCGGATGACGGGGTTTACACGGTGACCGTGACTGTGCAGGACGACGACGGGGTGGCAGTGAGCGACACGTTTACGGTGACAGTGGTTAATCTTGCTCCGATGATCACGAACGTTTCCCTGAGCGACACCGAGATCGATGAGCATGGCACGGTAGACGTCTCGGGCGTTTTCACGGATGTCGGGTTAATGGATTTCCATACTGTGGAGATGAGCTGGGGAGACGGACAAAACTCCGGAGCAATGGTGGATGCTGTCAGCCGAACGTTCACCGCAACCCATCAATACCTGGACGATGACCCGGCAGGTACCCTTTTGGACACCTATGTCCTAACGGTGACCCTCACCGACGATGATGGAGGGGTGGCCACGGCGGAGACAAGGGTCACGGTGCACAATGTGGCCCCCAACATCGTGTCGGTCACCAACACAGCGTCGTTTCCCGACCAAGTCGGGGTGGGCGAGCCTGTCACGCTCTCGGGCACATTTGTGGATCCTGGCGCTGATGCTCATGAACTCCTCATTGACTGGGGGGAGGGCGGTACCCAGGAGACGGTTCCGATCCCGGCGGGAGCGCGGACCTTTTCCGTGGATCACATTTACGAGGACCCCACAGTGGACCGTATCACTGTGATTCTGCTCGATGATGACGGAGGCGAGGACGCAGACACCACCGACGTATTTCTCTCGGGCGCTGGGGTAAGCCAGGGTGTTCTGCATCTTATCGGAACGGAACTAGACAATGTCGCACGGATCATCTTCCATGCCGATCAAGGCGTGATTGAAGTCTTCACAGACTTTCTTGGGGAGCCGACAACCAGAACATTCGATGCCGCCCTCGCAGAGAAAATATCTATCAGCCTGGGAACGGGGGAGAATTCCGTTCTAATCGAAGAGACTGAGGGCGACCTCTTTCTCGACATTGTAACGGACACAAACTTAAGGATTCATGGAGCCGGCAATGTAACCCTCAGCAACATCGCCTTCAACCCGCTGCCGGTTACGGGCGGCAGTGTCCGCGTTACGGCCGGTGGCAATGTCGCTATCGACAGTGTGAACATCGGCGTTGTGGGTGTTTTTTCTGCCACATCCGGGGGAAGCATACAAGAGGTTGCACCAGGAGACCTTGATATCGACCTGGTCGCCTCAGAGGCGTATCTCACGGCCAACGTGAGCATCGGCGGACCTGATGCAGGCCAGGATCTGGAGACCGATGTCGATACCCTGGTCGCGGAAGTGACCGGCAGCACCATTTATCTCAATGAAGTGGGCGACATCGATCTTGTTTCCGTGACCGCTCCGGACGGGGAGATGGTGATCACGGCCGGGGGCAATATCGTGATCAGCGGGCCTGTCCGCACCGGCGAAACCGCCGGGCACATCCGGCTCGAGACGGCCAAAGATTTGTACATGGTAGGAAGGGACCCGGTAACAACCCACCTGCTGGAAGCCGTTGCGCAAACCGGCATCTTCCTTCATACGAAGGTCGTACTGCTCGATGCGCACGTTGCGATTGCAGGCAAGATCGAAATCCACGAATTCGATGCCATTGCTCTCCGGAATGTAACCAATGCCGACGGCCCGATCCACGTGATTGCCGGCGGTGAACTAACAGCCACCCACGTGGAATGCCTGGCGGATGAAGAAGGCAACAACGTCGGTCTCATGACATTAAGCGGCGATATTCTCGTGGACCACGTTGGGGTGGGATCCGAGCATTGCCAGGTGTCGCTCAGCTCCGCCGGGCACATTCTGGAAGTAGACAGCACGGATCCGGAAATGGATCTCCACGGGGCCATGGGGATTCTTTGCGCTGACGGAAAGATCGATAGGGGAATGGACCGGAGCTTCAAACGGATCCACAAGTGGTCGAAGAAAACCGCCCTGTATGAATTTGAACGCGGGCGGGCTTTGAATCTCCATGGCGTCAAAGGGGATGTGGAACTCTTTGTCCATCTCGAAAACAGGGTGTATGTCTCTGTCTTCGGCGACATCCATGTTGCCCATCTCAACAGCAATGGTCACGACATTTCACTCAGGTCCAAGTGCGGCGACATCTTCGTCTCCCATCTCGAGACGGGCCCCGACAAAGGGGACATCGAACTCAGGGCAAAAGGCGATGTCCATCTGGCCGGAGAACTTTATTCCGGAGATACCGGGCAGATTACGGCAGGGGATGACATTGACATTACCGCCGACGGCGATGTCACCATCTTCGGAACTGTCACCGCCGGAAAGGATACTGCTGCTATAAAGAAGAAAAAGCACTGCTGGTGGAAAAAGCCAAGCCCGGATGTGACGATCGACTCCGAATCTGAAGTCTTCATCCATGGGACCATCTTCTCCCAGGATGACGTAGAGATCTGGGCCGACGAAGGTGTCCTGGTCGATGCGCCTATTTCTACTGGCGACGACATCGAGATCGGCACCTGCGGCGAACTCGTTATTACGGAAAACGGTGTTCTGACTGCCGGTGGCGACGTGGAACTCTTCGCCAAGCAGTTCATTAACATCGACGCCGACATCACTGCCGGGGACGATGTCCGAATCGCATCGAAGAAAGCGGATGGTCTGATCAACGGCCCGGTCCTGGCGGGAGATCGGATCGACATCCACGCCGGCGGGAGCCTCTTTATCAGCGCCCCTATGGAAGCCGGAAGCGACCTGGATCTTTATGCGAAGTATGATCTGGTGTCGACGCACGAGGAGGCGACGCTCACAGCCGGAGTGGATGTAGAACTAGAGACCCGGTGGGGCGATATCGAAATCTGGGGTGCCGTCACCTCCGGCAACGGCCGGACCTGTTCGCCGGATGTCCTGATCGACTCGGGCGGCTGGCTCGGCATCTTGGCCCCGATTACTTCCCTGGATGATGTGGATATCCGGGCCGATGACGGCGTTTTGATCGCCGATGCCATCACGGCCGAAGACGACATCGAAATCCGTACCTGCGGGGAGCTGACCACCTCATCCAACGCGTCGTTAATTGCAGGTGGCGACGTGACGCTCTTTGCAAAGCAGCGGATGACCATCGGAGCGCCGGTGACAAGCGGCGGCGACATTTGGATGACGTCGGATGATGGCGATGTGATGTTACGAGGCGACGTCAGCTCACCCGGCGACATCGATATCTCGGCTGAGGGGCATCTCACCGTGCATTCGGCAATGATGGCGGAAGGTGATCTGGAGTTGTATGCAGGGCACTTGATGGTTGTCGAGCTGAGAGGATCTCTGACCGCCGGCGTGGATGTAGAGCTAGAAACCCGTTGCGGGGATATGATTTTGATGGGCCCCATCCAGTCCGGCAATGGCCAGACCCGTTCGCCGGATGTCTTGATCGACTCGGGCGGTTGGCTGGAAATCTATGAATTCATCACGTCCCTGGATGATGTCGAAGGTTGGGCCCGGGACGGCATATACATCGATGCCCCGATTCTGGCCGACGATCACATCACATTGACGACCTGCGGAGAACTGGCCACCGGCATTAACAGCGCCTTGAGTGCCGGAAGCGATCTTAAGCTGTTTGCCGGAACTGAGATGATCATCGATGGGTTGGTGGAAGCCGGTAACGACACATTGTTCCGCGCGAAAGGGACCATGAGCATTGGCGTTCCGGTTTTGGCCGGAGACGATGTCCGGATCACCTCCTGTAGCGGCGATGTCCTTATTGACGGCGCCATCAACGCCGGGGACGACATCGATGTCACCGCCGGCGAAGATCTTCTCATTTCTGCGGCCATAGCGGCCGGCGACGACATGGATCTGTACGCCAAACATGATCTGATCTCGACCCACCCGGGGGCATCATTGACGACGGGTGAAGACGTAAAGATCAAGACCCGCTGTGGGAATATCGAACTCCATGGGGCCGTCCGTGCCGGCAACGACACGGAGGCCTTCCGATCCGCCCACGGCTGCCGGCACGCGGAAAGCCCGGATGTGTGGATCGACTCGGGAGCCGGACTCTTCATCCACGGTGCGATGACTGCCGCGGACGACATCGACATTTGGGCCGATGAAGACGTTCTGGTCACCGCATCGATGTCCGCCGACGATGAACTTAGAATTAAAACCTCGGGGGCGATGACCCTAACCGAAACCTCCAAGGTTACCGCCGGAGACGATATTCATCTATACAGCAAATCGGATTTAACGATTTCAGGGACGGTGACATCCGCAGACGATATCTGTTTCACCAGCTGCGGAAATGTGCTGATCGACGGCACGGTCCAGGCAGCCGACGATGTCTACGGATATGCCCGCAGGGATCTGACCGTTTCCGGTCTGGTTGCCGCCGGTGACCGGATCTGCCTGAAATCTCGAGACGACATGCACATCACCTCGACCGGGGTGCTCTCCGGTATCGATAACAATCCCGCCCGAAGTATTTATCTGTGCTCACGGGATCAGATGATTGTCAAAGGCAAGATTCTGGCAGACCGCATCAGCATCCGATAATCAACGGACCTATAGAAAAAAAAAGGAATCATCCATCATACCCCCCCTGGGACTCCTTCCCACCAGGGGAGGGATAAAAAGTCCTTCTTTTCGAGGGGGGCTTGCCCTGTTGATGCTGCCGCTGGCGGCCCCTGCGAAGCAGGGATGTAACAGGGTAGGGTGGGGTGACAGAATGACCGATTTCGCGTCCTTAGTTTTGTTTACAGTTCCGTTTATCAATAACCTTCCTTTATGGCTGCGCCTGCCTCCCGCCCTGGTCGTTCAGGCTTATAGCCATTCCCTAAATATGTTCCGTTTGAGCATAGCGTATTCTGCCAACAGAATACGGGGTCGAAGGAGTTCGGATATAGACGTGTTCGGCGTCGGGGTCGGTATCGGGATCGGAATCGAGATAGGATCGCCATTTTCGATCTCGATTCCGATCCCGATACCGACCCCGATGATCCCGCCCTTTTCCGATACGGTGACACGTCACCAATCGGAACGAAATTCTGACAATAGCTATAACGTCTCGCATCATCGTCGTGGCAGCCGGTGCCCTTGTGTCGCTGCAATCCGTTTCTTTACAGGCCGGACTCGTAGGAAATAAAGAACTTCGGAATTTTCAAGTAGTTATTCCGGACAGGCCCTTTTCTTTCATTAGTCAAAGGTACGTGACCATTCTGCTTCGGTACGGAAGAACTACGATTTTCTCCACCGAATTATTTTTTATGACATAGATCACATATTTTTAGCCTTTTTGTGTGAAGCGATTCACATACACGCGATGGTTTTTAAAAACTGGTTGACAACCTTTCACGGGTGCGACTATCGAGGCTCAGGTTGTCATACTTTTTCATTAGATGTCTGTCCTACCATCCTGTAGACCATTTTGAGTTCCATTTTCACCTTACCGATTCCTCTGACCCAGGAGGCCATTAGTGAAACGGTCGGGACTCATAAATCGGTTTCAACTTGAAAACTTGGAACCGCGGATTCTGCTGTCCGCAGATGCAGCCTTGGTGGCGCCGTACGATCTGCCGGAAGAACTCGACGCCGGCACCGATCTGCTGCCTGTTGCTGGTGAGGTTGCGATCGGCGATCAGGACGGTTTCGAGAAATATACCCACCAGAACGCCAGAATTTACGACCCATCCCAGTCCATTGACGACATCTTTTCCGGACTCACCGAAACGTATCTGATCGACGGCGATGACGATGCCGGTGACCCAGGTGAAATAGGCGACGAGACCGACGAAGGGGCGACGCCTGTATCTAATCCATCGCTGTATGAAGATGCACTGATTTCATCTCACCAGCAGGAACAGATTGTCCGGGGACTGGAAGCGATTTCCCGGTTGGGACGTGTACTGGAGCGCGTCGATGCGTTTGCCGCGCCGATACCCCAAACAATCGACATGACCATCGGCGAATTCATTGGATTCGCCGATATTCTGGATACCCGGTTGGCCAAACCGGTGTACGACTATTTCAACGACGCTGTCGATCCGCCCGACAGCCGGGGCATGTTTCGCGCCTTTGAAAAAAGACCAACAGACCTCGGTGACGCAGACATTGCCGTCGATTGCCTGGATGGCGGACTGGCCCCAAGCGGCGGGCTGATGCAATTCGATCTGGAACTTCAGGCAACCCGTCAGGGGGAGGTGTACGCCAGCGATCCGGACGGCGAAGTTAATATTTCTGATCGAAAACAAACTGTTATCGCAGTCACGGCCGAGCTGAGAATCAATCTTGGCTTTGGCCTTGATGTAAACCATTCGGACGACTTTTTCGTTGTCTTTCGAGAATTTGATGCCGCCCTGACCGCCGAATCCAAAGCGGACAATACCGACACGGATCAGGAAACGGTTCAGGTGCCACTGGAGAATGCGGAAGAAAAGCCCGAACCGGACGTCCGAATCAGCGCCAGTTTCAATGACGCGATCGCTGAAGACGGCCGCATCACCCTGGATGAGCTAAACGCGATCACCGACGAGACGGCAGAAGAGTTCGTCGAGCTCGAAGTGACCGGTGCGCTCTTTTTTCTGCTTGCATCCACCGACCCCCGGATCGATCCTCCGGACACGGGCAGTAGTACCGAACAGGATCAGGACAGCTCCGATTCCCCGAATACTGCCCTGCCGACGTTCACTTCAGATATCGGCGAGCTGAAATATTCTATCCTGGACACGTTTGGAGCGCTCGAGGATACCCGCGGAGCGGTCGACCACCATGGAAATTTCGACACACCGTTGCCGGTCCTCGATCTGTCGATCAACCAGATGCTGGCAGAGCGCCCGGAATCAGGATCGACAATTGCTTTCGATTTTTACGCTCCGGCCCTGGAATATTTCACACTGGTCGAAGCATTCAATTTCGACCTGACCGACGAGCAGAACCTGTCCAGGATCGGGACCCTGCCTGAAATCGACATCCCCGATTTCAGTCTCGAAAATCCCGCACACAAAGACAGTCTTAAAAACCTGATCGAGGGCAAAATTCAGGGTACCCTGTCACCGGATTGGGATATCGGCCTTTTTCTGCCGGAAATCTGGTCCCTGCTCAACGAGGGCTTCCGGCCCGATGACTATCTGCCCCAATTCCAGCTTCTGCTGGGTCTTCCCTACCTTCCCAAGATCAATGACACCCGGTCTGATTTGAAATCCCTTTTCGGGTCTTCTGCCAATCTGCGGGGGCTCTTGGGCTACATCGAGACGACCCGGCTGAAGCCCCTTTTCAACGGTTTCTCCGGTCAGTTCTCCTCCGAGCCTTTCAATTTGACGGGGAAGTACTTTCCTGAGAGCAACGAGATCCAAATCGATTTATTGATCGATGCGAAGAAGAATATCCATCTTCCGGTCGATCTGGAAGACATCTTCCCGGATCGATTCCGCGAGTTGGGCATTTCATTTGACACCGACCTGATCGTTACCGCATCCCTGGCGAAGAACTTCGATGTCTCCATCTCCATCTCCGCAGAAGATACTTCTGTTACGGTCAGAAAGTCTTCGGTCGCGGTCCGGGTGAACGAGGAGATCAACGGTTTGGGGGTCACGGTGGCGGATCTTCCCGAATCGAACACCGGTGTTGCAGAAGGCCGGTTCGATTTCGATTCCAGGATTGAACGTATTTTTCACGGGCTGGATCCGCCTTCCCTGGCGTCCTATGGCACCCTTTCCATGACCCTCACGGTCGTATCCGACCATCCCGGCCAGCCTTCCTTTGACCTCCGTGGTGAAGGCGACAACCTCTTCGATCCCGACCCCTCGAACATCAGCCTGTTTATTGAAACCGCTTCCCCGTTCGTGTTTGCGGCGCAGTCAGGCACCCCCTCCGATCTGACCCTCCGCCTGAATCCCGACCATCCCGCCCTGCTGGAAGTCGTCGACACCCAAAGCGGCCGCACAGTGCAGTCGCGTCTCCTGTCGCAGGTATCCCGGGTGGTGATCATCGGTTCGGACCGCAGCGACGACACCCTGACCATCGATCTGACCCATCCGTTTCATGTCCCCGGCGGCATCCGCTATGACGGCGGCGACGGCTGGTTCGATGTCCTCAACATCACCGGGCAGACCGCATCGGCGGCCGTGTACCGGGCCTGGAGCCCCTCTTCGGGATCCATTCAACTCGATGAGTTGACCATCGAGTACTTCGGTCTGGAGCCCATTACCGACACGGGTGATGTGGCCGAGCGGGTCCTGGGCTACACCCCCGGGGCCGATGTGCTCGACATTGAAGACGCCGGGGGACTGGACCAGATTACCGTCAACGCGGACACCGCTGAAGACATTACCGTCAACGAGCCTTCCACCTCCCTGATCATCGATGCCGACGACGGGGATGACACCATCAACTTCAACCTGGTCTTTTTCAGCACCAACGTCATCATCGACGGGGGGGCGGGCAACGACACCCTGGACCTTTCCGGCCGGGTGATCCCCATGTACGTCATCCACCTCCCGAACGGCCGGGTCGAGCTTAATGACGGCACCAGCGTGGTTCAGGTCCGGAACGTGGAAAACTTCAACGGCGGTCTGGCCACCCTGCGCGTGAACGGGATTCCCGACTGGGTCAGCCAGGGCCCCGGCCCCATGACGGGAGGATTGTTCACGGGCATCGGCCCCGACAATGTCACGGGGAATCCGGGGACGGGGGCCATCGAAGCGATTGCCGTGGACCCCAACGAGATCATACGGGTCTTTGTGGCCACCGTGGGCGGGGGCGTGTGGCGCAACAGCGACCGGATGGTGCTTTTCGAGTTTGACCAGACCGTCATCACGCCCGCGGCCGAAACCCGCCTCAATGAATTTCTGGTCTTCATGCGGCAACATCCGACCCTCACCGTGACACTGGTGGGCCACACCGATGATGTGGGAGACGCCGGGTTCAACACGACCCTGGGCCAGAACCGGGCCAACGCGGTGCAGGCCTACCTCACGGACCCGGCCCGGGGCGTAAATCGCCTCGATCCCGCCCGCATCCTGGACGCCGCCACCCGTGGTGAGGGAGAACCCATTGCTACCAACGCGGTGGAAACCGACGGCCGTGAGCTCAACCGACGGGTGGAACTGCTGGTCAAACACTGGGAACCCCTGACGGACAACTTCCCTTCCACGGCCGTTGCCTCCATTGCGATCGATCCTTCCAACCCCGACATCATTTACGCCGGTACCGGCAGCACCAGCAGCGCCGCCGTGGCCTTTCCCAACCGGGCCACGTCCATCGGCCTGTTGAAATCCACCGACCGGGGGAACACCTGGGAGATTCTCCATCGCACGCTCTTTGAGGGGAGTATCATCAACGACGTGGTGGTGAACACCGACGGCATCGTTCTGGTGGGAACAGACGGCGTGGGCACCGGCGGAGCAGGACTCTTTCGATCGGACGACGGGGGGGGCACCTTCACCAATATATTTACCGCCACCCAGGGTTTCGACACCGACGGCCTGGACAACAATGGTAGCGGCGTTCCGGACGACGCCGGCGAAGCCTTCCCGGCCGTCAATGTGACAGACATTCTGGTGGATCCCGGCGATCCGACGCGGTTCTACGTGGGGGCTGTGAGCACGGCCGTGAGTGGCGTCTACATGAGCACCGACAGCGGCGAGACCTGGCGGCAGCTAACGGCGCTGGCCATGCCCCCGGCGGCCCGCTTCACGACCCCGGTTCGCATTGAGCTGGCCATCAGTGCCACCGATGACGCCGGCCAGCGACCGGTCTATGCGGCGGTGATCGTGCCCATACGGGACACCCTGGCCCAGCTGGTCACGGCGGCCCAGGTGGCGGCGGGTATCAACACCATCGAGGTGGCCGTCATCCCCGGGGACGTCAACGCCATTTTCGAGGCCGGTGACAATATCTTTATCGACACGGGGGGTGTTCGGGAAAACTTCACGGTGAATTCCACGGCCGCCTCGGCGACCCCGGGCCAGGTCACCCTGACCCTGTCCGGCAACCTGGCCAATGCCCATGCCGCCGGTGTCCGCATTATCCAGTTCGGCTCGGAGAGACTCTATGGCGTTTTCCGCAGCAACGACCTGGGGGTGACCTGGGACCAGATGACGCTGCCCGGCACCACTGAAGCCGGTGCCGGCGCCGGCGGCCTCACGCTCCCCAACGCCACCGGGTCCACACGCTTTCACGGCCGCATTCTCCGGGGCGTGTTCTCGGGGGGCGGGGCCACGGCCTGGACGGTGCTGACAGATACCAACGCCACCAATTCGGCGCCCCACGCCGATTCCAGGGATATGGTGTTCCAGGGCCAGCGCATCCTGGAGGCGGATGACGGCGGCATCTTCCGCCTGCAGAATCCGGCCAATGTGGCCGGCCAGGGCAACCGCCAGTGGTTCTCCGAGAACGACGACCTGGTATTGACCGAGTTCTTCGACGTGGCGTTCGAGACGGTCAATGACATCATCCTTGGCGGCGCCCAGGACAACGGGGTGGGCCTTCAGAACACCACCGGCGGGATTCAGTGGACCTCCACCGCCCTGGGGGACGGGGGATTTGTCGAAGCTGCCGGCACCACCACGTTTTTCAGCAGCCAGAATCTGGGTGGTTTCGGGCCGGCCTTTCCGTTGATCAATCCGGCCGCGAACGGTTCCAATTTCGTGATCGTGCCCCTGGGATCCCCCATTCAGGTGGGCGACCGCCTCAACCTGCCTCAGGAAACCGTCTTCCATGTGGTCACCGGCACGACGGTGAGTGGCGGCAACCTGAGGGTCAATTTCACCGGGTCCACCCTGCAAAACACCTATCCTGCCGGCTTTCCGGTACTCGTGGACCTGCAGTTTTCAAGCGGTTTGATCGTGGCCGGAACGCCTGCCCCCGGCGTGGACTTGTTTACGCTCGAGAACACGGGGGGGAGCACGATTCAATTTGTCCAGCCCTTCGAGCTCAATGCCATCACGCCCACCAACCTGGTCATCGGCACGAGCTTCGTTTATGAATCCCTCAACAATGACAATGGCCGCACGCTCCAGCTCCTGAACTTCGCCGGCGCCCTGCCCATGACCGGGGGCAATCCGTTTGCACCCCAGGCGGCCAATGTGGGCCAGGTCAATGCCATGATATACGGCGGGCGCCAGCCGGACGGGATGGGCGGCTTCACCAACCAGGCCGATGTGCTCATCGTGGGGTCGGATCCCGGTCAGGGAAACCGCCGGCCGACCGCCGCCAACACCCACCCCCTCTGGATCCGCCAGGCAGGGGCGGGCCTCGGTGCCAACCTCACAGCGGTCGGCAGCTTCACCATCGCGGCCGGCGGGACGGCGGTCCGGGATGTGGCCGTGGATCCCAACGACTGGCGGACGATCTTTATCCTGGATGCGAGAGGCCGGATCTGGCAGACATTTGACGGCGCCGTGGCCGACCCCGACACGTGGACCTGGACGCGGATGGACATCGGCAACCCCATTGTTTGGGATGAACTGGGCCCCGGTCCCATCCAGGAGGCCCAGTTCAACGCGCCGCCCGATAATGCCGGAGCGGGGGCTGTCGAGGCCATCGCCGTTCACCCCACGGATCCCAACACGGTGTTCCTGGGCACGGTGGCCGGCGGGGTGTGGCGCACCAACGATTTCAACAGCGCCCAGCCCGACTGGGTGCCGCTGAGTGACCGGTTGGAATCCCTCTATGTCGGTTCCCTGGTCTTCGATCCGAACGATGCCGACACCCTCTACGTAGGAACCGGCAGCTACAGCAACACCTTCCGCAACCGGCCGAGCCAGGCGGCGGTGGGCCTCTACCGGACCACCAACGCCAATGAGGCCAATCCGCTCAACGTGCGATGGGAAAATCTGGGCCGGTCCACCTTCCAGGGGCTGGACATCCGGCGGGTACTGCCCTCGACCAATCCCTTGATCATCCTTGTGGCGGCCGCCGACAGCAACGGGAACGGGGGCCTCTTTCGCAGCGCCGACGACGGCCAGAGCTGGGCGGACATGACCGATGGCGGTGACCCGGTCCTGCCGGCGGCCGTCGCCACGGACGTGATGGTGGATCCCAACGACCCCAATCGCATCTACGCAGCGATTCCGGGCAACGGCGTCTACATGAGCACCGATACGGGCGCCACATGGGCCAGGATCGACAACCAGGGCACGGCGATCACGGGTGTCGGTGTGTCCACCAATATCGAGCTGGCGGCCCATGATGCCGGTGCAACCACGGTGCTCTATGTTGGGGTGATCGACGACAATGGCCAGCTGTCGGGCGTTTTCCGGGACACCCAGGGCGGAGACGGCGTGGACAACGATGCGGCCAACGGCATTGACGACGCCGCGGAATACACCTGGACGGCCATCGGACCGGCACCGCCGGCGACCCACGGGGGCGGTCAGGGGTTCAACAATTTCGCCATCGTGGCCGATCCCACCAACGCCAACATGGTGTATGTTTCCGGCGATCGCCCGCCCAACATTTTCCGCGGGGAGGCGGGCGCCAACACCTGGACATCCATCGTTCTGGCCGGGACCAGCTCCGACACCAACCCCCATGCCGACTCCCGGCACATGGTGTTCCTCAACACCACAACCCTTCTGGAATCCGATGACGGGGGCGTTTTTCAACTGCCGACCCCCCTGAACGCCGCTTCCAGCGACTGGGTCAACAAGAACGGCAACCTCCGGGACGTGGAATTCCACGACGTGGCCTTTGACACGGGAGACGACCTGGCCATCGGCGGGGCCCAGGACAACGGCTCCGAGGTCCAGAACGCCACGGGCAGCCAGGTATGGACCCGCTTTCTGGGAGGAGACGGCTCCTCCCAGGCCTACAGCATTCCGGGCGACACCCGCTATTCCCTGGGCAACAACTTCACCAACTTCGTGCGCAACGGCACCGACCAACTGCTGCTCCGGGCTACGGGCAGCGGGGTTGATTTTTCGGGCCTGGAAAGCACTAGCCCCGACGTTCCCGACAGCGCCTTCGAAGGCAGCCGCTTCGAGTCCCTCATCCCTGTGGAACCCAACCGCTTCACCGCGGGAGGGCTGCTGATCGCCCGACGGGCGCTCTACGAAAGTTCCGATTCCGGCGACACCATCACCCAGGTCGCCCTGCCGGGCAAGAGCGACACCGATGTGATCCGCAAACTGGTATACGGCGGGGTGCGGGCCGGAACGAACGAGCCCAACATCTTCTGGGCCGGGACCAATTCCGGACGGCTGTACATCCGCGACCAGGCGGGCACGGTGACGGACCGGACCGCCGCGCTCGCTGCCGTCATTCCCGGCAGCTCACCGGGTGTCCATATCATCAAGGGCATCGCCGTGGATCCCCAGGACTGGCACCGGGCCTGGGTCATCAAGGGAAACCAAGTGGCCATGACCACCGACGCCGGTGCCACCTGGACCGAGGTCACCTTCAACCTTCCCGCGGAAACTGCCGAACTGCGCGATGCGGCCTTTGTGGATATTTCGCCCCTGGCCGGCGACGGAATTCCGGTGGTGAGCGGCTGGGGCGGCGTGTTCCTGCTGAACAACAACACCTGGTCCAAGTACGGCCAGACCCTGCCCAACGTGCTCATCCACGACATCGATTTCTACGACCACGACATAGACGGCAATGCCGCCAACGGCACGGGCATGCTCCTGGTGGGCACCTTCGGCCGGGGCGCATGGGTCAGTCCCAACACCTCCACCTCTGTCCTGTCGGCGCTGACCAACCATTTGGCGAGCCTTCCCGGTGCCACCAGCTTCCAGCGTATTGAGGTGGACAATGTGGGCGGCAGCATCGTGTTGCTGGCTGCCGGCGAAGGCGGTGTGTTCCGGAAGATCGGATCGGGTCCCTGGACCGAGTACGGCGTGGGCCTGCCCAATGTCTTGACCACCGCCATCGAGCGCTACCCGACGCCCGATGACATTCTTTTGGCGGGGACACTGGGCAGGGGGGCCTGGACGATTCCCAACGCCGGTCAGACCATCGGCGTGCCGGGCACCATTGTGATCGACGGCGCAGACCAGGCCGAGGTTTTCAAGCTCGTTCGAAACGCGGACGAACCCTGGCTGTTGGACGTTTTCGTCAATCTGGCCTCGGACATGCTGATCGGAGACCCCAAGGCGCAGCTGCCCTTTGCATCCATCGAATCCATTACGATTAACGGCAACGGCGGCGAAGACACCCTGACCGTGGACATTTCCAACGGGGCGGTCGCGGTGCCCGCCGGAATCACCTTCAACGGTGCCGACGCATCCGACACGGTGGAAATCGTCAACCCGGGCGCCGCGACCGTGACCTCCGACTCCGGCATTGTCTCCGGCGGCCTGACGACCACCGCGCGCCAGACGGTGACGGTCGTCGATGCCTTCGGAGACAGCGGCACCATGACCGTGCGCTGGACGGGCGTGGAGACCGGAACCGACGGTGTGACCGTGGCCCAGAACGTGGATGTCCTGGCCCCCGGACTGGGGGCGGTCGCCGCCGCCTTCCAGAGCGGTTTGTCCGACGCCCTGCGGGGCATGAGTCTGGCAGGCGTCAATGCGGAATCGATTGCCTCGGCTCTCAACGGCATCCTGGTGGACGAGATCCGTCCCAAGGATTTGCCGTTCCTCACGGCCTCCAGCGTCAGACCCCAGGGCGGCCGCATCCAGCTCGATGATGTCGTGTCGGTGTTGAACCGGATTTTCAGCCAGGGCGGTCTGGACCTGGGGCAGGTGTCCACATCCGGCGCCCTGGCGACGCCTGCGGCGCTGCGGCAGGCCCTGGATGATCTGGATGCGATCCCCGGCAACGTGACCCTGGACGAGGTGACGGACCGGGACGACGACGGCAGCCCCGACATCTTTTTTGAAATGACCGTGTCCGGAACCGAACTTGAAGGTATCATCGACCTGGATGTGCGGGCCGACGTGCTGGGCGGCACCGGGCGGATCGAGCTCTCCGGCGCCCTGGAGATCACCGCGACGATCGACCTGAACGTGGACTTCGGCGTCGACTCCCAGGGTTTCTTTATCGTCCCCACGGATCCGGCCGAAACCGCCCTGAAGGTCACCAACCTGGTGATCAGCGGCGATGTGGCCGGCAGCGGCCGACTGGGCTTTCTGGGGGTGGATGTCAGTGGAGCGACCCTGTCTCTGGATCCGCAGGTCGAGATCGGCATCGGCCTGACCGACCCGGGGACCCTGGCCGCCGACGGCACCATCCGGGTCCCCGAGCTGACGCCCGATGATTTCCGGGATCTGATCAGTGCCGAGGCCACCGGTGACCCGGCCGACGGCCTGGCCGATGTCAACTTCAGCACCGACGCCGGCGTCAGTGCCGGGGTGTTGCTGGACGTGATCGTCGGCGTCGACATCGGCGGCATCATCGACGGCGATGATCCTCTCGACTGGTTCTTCCTGCGGGATCCGTCCCTCAGCGGGAACCTCAGCCTGACGGCCAGCAATGTGGACGCCAGCGCCCGGTTCGGCTTTCTGTCCATCGGGATCGTGGACGGATCGGTGGCCGCCAATCCGTCCCTGACCCTCAGCCTGAACGACACCGGGACCACGGCGGCCGATGGTCGTCTGGATCTGCGGGAGCTGATCGACGGCGTCGGCGACCTGGAAACCCTGCTCGATGTCGAGCTCACCGGCGGCGCAACCTTGAGCCTGCCGATCTCGGCCCCCTTCATCGGCCTGACGCCGGGTCCGGACACCACGCTGATTGTCACCATCGGTGATTTCGACGACCTGGAGACCTACAGCGTCAGCCTGCCGCCGGCCCTCTCCGACCTGGGCAATTTCACCAACATGAACGCCGGGACACTGGTGGGGCTGCTGGCCCAGGTGACCGGCTGGCTGGATGATTTCCGGCGCAGCGACACCTTTGCCAACTTTGACGTGCCCTTTGTGGGACCTGCCCTGGACGAGATCCTGGGCTTTGCCGACGAGTTCCGGGACACCCTCCTGTTTGATGATGCCGATGACGGCAACGACGACGCCGAAACCCTGATCTACGATGTGAACCAGGCCCTGGAAACCGCTGAACTGGACGACCGGATCCGGGCCGAAGCGGACGGAGCGCGCATCCGGCTGATCGCCGTGGACACCACGGTCACCGAGTTTTCCATCACCGCCCCGGGGGGTAACGCCCTCGGCTTCGACACCTCCCAGACTGCCGTCACGGACATCATTACCCTGTCGCTGACCGGCATATCGGACGCCCCCGCCGATGGCGTCCTGATCGCCGATGTCACATTCAACGTGACGGTCAACGGCGGGACTCCCGTGCCGGTAACGGTTTTGGCCGCCGATACGACCGAGAACACGTCCCTCGGCAACGACGTGGCCAAGCTGGTGGATGTCAACGGCTCTCCGACCTTTGCCACCGCCCAGCAGCTGGCCCTCAAGGCGGCGGAGATCCTCGGCGTCCCCAGCGATGTGGTCGAGTACGATGCCGCCGAGGACATCCTGACCTTTACTCTGGATCTGTCGGGCACCTTCGGCACCCTGGAGCTGCCCCTCGACTTCAACCTGGATCTGTCACCCCTTCTGGCACTGGAGACCGACACCTTGGTGGAGCTCTCGGCCAGCGGCGGTCTGACGCTGACCCTGGGCGTCTTTATGGGGGACGCGCCGGCCTCCACCATCCTGGAGGGGAGCAAATTGCTGAGCGAGATCGGAGACGGGGTGGATATCCAGACCAACCTGGCCATCACCGCTCCCAACCCGGTCTCCTCCTTTATCGGCCGCCTGTCGGCCGACGCCCGCTTTGCGCTGTCCATTGACGGCGGCGCCGGAGTCGACGTCACGGTGCTCCGCGACAGCACCGAGTCCAACACCACGCTGGACGACCTGGTTGCCGATGTAAACACGGCCCTTGCCACCGCCGGCCTGGCCGCGCAGATCGAGGCCCAGAAGGGGCAGGCGGCCGACAATGAAGACGGGAGGATCGTGCTCGTGGTCCTGGACGGCGGCATCACCGCCGTTACCATGACGGCCGATGCGACCGATCCCACGGTGAGGGAAATGGGCTTTGTCATCTCACAGGATGCCGCGGACGACGGCGGCACCCTTAAGATCAAAGCCTCCCAGGACGTTCTGGGACGGCTGGGCCAGCTTTCGGCCGATGCGTCCTTTGACGTGATCCTCAACACGGTCAACGGCGGATCCCCGGTTCCCGTGACCCTGCCCAAAACCAGCACCTTTTCCCATCGCAACATCCTGGAGGTCGTCAACGCGCTCCAGGCGGTGATCGATGATGTGCCCGAGCTGGACGGCAAGGTGACGGTCATGTCCCGGGGTCTGACGCTGATCTTCAAGGCGACCGAAGCCGGGGCGACCACCTTTAACATTATCGCCGCCGGCGGCAACCCCGCCGTGACAGAATTGGGGCTGGGGACCAACAACATCGGCAACAGCGCCGAGTTTGTGATCACCACCCGGGACGGCGCCAAAAGCGCCATCAACCTGAACGGTCTCACCACCCTGCAGGACGTCATCAATGCCATCAACGCCCAGTCGGCCGGCAAGGTCACGGCCGCCATCAATGAAAACGGCACCGGCCTGCAGCTCACCGACAACACCGCCGGTGGTGCCGACTTCATCGTGAACGCCACCAACGGGACCCAGGCCGCCATCAACCTGGGCATCCTGGCCCGGGATGCCGGCGAAACCGAAGAACCGGACGGGGTCATCGACGGCGGTACCATCGGCGGCCTGACGGCCCAGGACCGCTTCTTCATCTCCGACGCCAGCGCCACCGTAGGGATTTCGCTGGCCACCCCCGGCGGCATCAGCGCCTCGGCCATGTTCGGGTTCGTGGAAGTGGCCCTGAGCGGCAGCAGCTCCTTTGACGCCGACCTGACCCTCGGCCTCCAGGATCCCGGCACCGTTGCTGACGACGGTCGCATCACCCTGGCCGAGCTCATCGACGCCCTGTCGGACATCACCTCCCTGATCGCCGCCCCCGACCTCAACGGGACCGGCGGTCTGACCCTGGACATCGATGTCTCGCCGTCCATCCCGGGGATCAATGTCCCGGACGACGCCCAGATCGTCATCACCATCAATGACATCGGCAACCCCTTCACCGATCCGGTCGAAGCGCCCGACATCACCTTCAGTTTCCCCGACCTGGGCGATCTGCTCGCCTTCGACAACATCGAGTTCAACTTCGACAGTATCCTGGATGCGCTTCTGGCCCTGGCCGATTTCCTGGGCCAGTTCGAGGCCTTCGATTTTCTCAACCAACCGATTCCGCTCATCAATGTCAGCGTCAATGACCTGTTGACCTTCGTGGATGAGTTTCGGGATGCCCTCAACGCCGCGCGCAACGACCCGGCCGGGTCCCTACAGGTTCTGGAGGCCAAGCTGAAGGAAGCCTTCGGCCTGTCCCCGTCCAGCGATCTCATCGGCCTGTCCCTGGTGACCTCCGGGGGTGCCGAGATTCTGCGGCTCGACATCGAGTGGGATGCCGGATTCAACAAGTCCATGCCCCTGAACCTGGATCTGGGACTGCCGGACTTCGCCAACCTGTCGGGCAACGCCGGACTCACCGCCGCAGGCGACATCGACGTCCATCTGGCCTTCGGCATCGACCTTTCCAACCCGCTCAATTTCTACATCTTCGATGCCACCGGGATCACGGGGAGTATTACGCTGGCAGGGGACGACATCGAGTTCCAGGCCGCATTAGGGCCCCTGGGAATATTTGTCCGGGATGACGAAGACGAGGGGGGCAGTTATGCAAATCTGTCCGCAGATCTGAGCCTCGGCCTCCAGGACGGCATCTTCACCAACAACCGGGTCCTGCTGACCGACATCGACTTCGGCAGTGCCTTTGATGCCAACATCACCGGGACCCTGGCGGCCAACCTGCCCGTCTTCTTTCCGACAGAATCGATCTCAAAGGGCCCCATTCAACTGGGGGCCTCGCTGGCCTTCGGGACCGGGGGCATCGAGCTCAACGGCACCCTGGCCGGCGGTGAATACATTATCATCCCGGATGACCTGTTCGGTATCGACCTGTCCCAGTTCAGCCTCCTGGACAACATCCTGCTGGCCATCGACGGCGTGGATGCCTTCCTGGCCGGCCTCCAGGACCTTCTGGACGGAGAGATCTTCGGGGTCTCCCTGCCGCTGGTCGGAGACCAGCTGTCCTCCGGGGCCCGGTTCATCGAGGACTTCCGGAAAGATTTCATCGACCCGCTGCGAGAAGAAGTCAGCAACCTGACCGACCCGGATTCAAACTTCATCTCCACCAAGCTCTTCGAACTTTTGGGACCCGGCGGCCTCAACATCCTGTTGGACTCGGACGATCCCGGAACGGACATCACGGCGGCCGACGTCGCTCTGGACACCAATCTGGGCACGCCGGGGATCGACACGGATGAGGTCTATATCCAGTGGAACGTCCTGCTGGGCGGAGACCTGCTGGACATCGGCACCGGCATCGGTTTCGATATCGGCTTCCCCGGGCTGGGGCTGGAGACCACGGGCGAGATCGACCTGAATATCAACTGGGAGCTGGCCCTCGGCTTCGGGCTCGATTTTGTCCAGGGCTTCTACCTGGATGTGTCGGATGCCAACGAGCTGGAGGTCGAGGTCAACGTGACCCTGCCGGGCGCCGGGATCACGGGGCGTCTGGCCATCCTCCAGATCGAGGCCTTCGACAACGGAGGCACCCACCTGACAGCCCAATTTGCCCTGGATGTCCACAACCGGAACAACCCGGCCGACACCAAGCTGGGCCTGGGTGAACTGCCCAGTATCGACTTTAACATCGGCTTTGCCGCAGAGGCCATTGTGGATCTGGGCATGGAGCTCCAGCTCAACAGCGAGCTGGTCCCCGGTGCGGACACGGTCTTCCCAAAGATCGTGGCCGATTTCTACCTGCTGTGGGGTTTCGGCGACGTGCATTCGGGCACCCTGGTGTCCATCGAAAACATGGGCAGCGCCCTGGCCGACGGTCTCCAGATCGTCGAGTTCCGCAATGTGGGACTCGACCTGGGGACCTTCATCTCGGATGTCATCGGCCCCATTGTCAAGGAGGTCCAGAAGGCGACCGAGCCGCTGCAGCCCATCATCGATGCCATTACGGCCCCCATCCCGCTCCTGTCGGATCTTGCCGGTAGCCCCATCACCCTCCTGGATCTGGCCGAGATATTCGCCGGCGACTATTTTGACGTGCGCATGATCCGGGCCATCGCAGACCTGATCAACCTGATCAACGCCATCCCCGCCGATGCGGAAAGCGTGATCATCACCTTCGGGGACTTCGAGCTCTACAACGCCGCAGGCGGCCTGACCCTGGATCTGAGCAACCCGGCCTTCGACCTGAGCGATCCGGTCTCCAGCGGATTCGAGACGCCGACCCTGGAGGGATTCGATTTCGACGGCCTCCTGGCCGGCCAGCCGTCCAACGGTACGACCAGCTTCACCAACAATATCCGCGACCAGGATTTCGGCGGCGGGTTCTCCTTCCCGATCCTGGACGACCCCTCCCAGATATTCGGGCTTCTCATGGGCCGGCCGGCGACCCTGATCGCCTATGATCTGCCCCCGTTGCTCTTCACGTTCGACTGGAGCCAGTTCTTCTCCATTTTCGGACCCCTGGGTGTGTCGATCAACGTGAACATCGGTATCAACATCGACTTCGCCTTCGCCTACGACACCCTGGGCATCCAGCGATTCGCCGAGGGCGGATTCCGCAACCCGCTGACTCTGTTCGACGGCTTCTTCATCAGCGACACGGCGTCGCCCACCGGCGAGGGTGAAGATGTGTCGGAAATTACCTTCACCGGCCTGATCACGGCCGCCGCAGAGCTGAATCTGGGGGTGGCCAAGGCCGGCGTTGCCGGCGGGGCGGAGATCATCATCCGCTTCGATCTCCACGATCCCAACGAGGATGGCAAGATCCGGCTGATCGAGCTGGCCAAGAACTTCCTCAACGAGTTCAACTACGGGTCACCGCTCCTGGCGCCGCTGGCGATATTCGACGTCACCGGCGAAGCCTTTTTCCGGCTTTTCGCCTTCCTCAAGGTGGATCTGTTTATTCTTACCATCGACAAAGAATTCGATATTACCCCGCCCTTAAAACTGCTCGACTTCGAGATCCCGTTCACCCGCGTGCCGACCCTGGCCAACGAGCTGAGCGGCGGAGCCCTGCAGTTGAACGCCGGACCCAATGCCAAGGATCGCCTGGAGGGGGACGATTCAGACATTGCCGAGACCTTTGACGTGGACCAGGGCAGCTCGCCGAACAAGGTGGATGTCACCGCCTTCGGCTACACCCAGACCTACTCTATCAACAGCCCCATTATCGCCCTGGGCGGTGACGGGGATGACGTCTTCGACTTCTCCGACATTACCAACCCTGCCATCACCTATGAGATCGAAGGCGGCGGGGGCAACGACACCATCATCCTGCCGGCCAATGCCGGCCGCGCGGTCATCGACGCCGGCCCGGGAGACGACACGATCGTGAGCGGTGCGGGCAACGATGTCATCATCGGCGGGGCCGGAAACGACACCATCGATGCCGGCGGGGGCAACGACATCGTGTTCGCCGACACCGGGGAAATCACCGATGATGCCTACAAGGCACCGGCACGCCTGACGGACGGCAACGATATCGTCAACGGCGGTGACGGAAACGATCTGCTGGTGGGCAGCGGTGGCGATGATCAGGTGAACGGCGATGGGGGCGAGGACATCGTGATCGGCGACGGCGTCATCCTGGGGCTCGGTAGCACCGACCCGGAGGCCTTCGATACGGCGGGCGTGGGCGAATTCAGCGACACCAGCCGGGGCCTGGGGGGCAATGATCTGCTGACCGGCGGCCTGGGCAACGACATCATCTACGCCGGCAAGGGTGATGACGACATCGACGGCGGCGATGACGACGACATCTTCGCCGAAGACGGCGCTGATACCGTCGGCGGCGGCGCGGGCAACGATCTGATCCTGGGCAGCCGAGGCAAGGATGTGATCGACGGCAACGACGGCGACGACGAGATTTACGGCGACGAGGATGCCGACACCATCCACGGCAATGCCGGTCTGGACGAGATCCACGGCGGGATCGGGCCGGACGAGATCTGGGGCGACGAAGACAACGATACGATCAACGGCGGACCGGATCCCGACAAGATTTACGGCGGCGGCGGATCCGATGACATCGACGGGGGCGCCGGCTCGAATGTAGTCTGGGGCGACGACAAACCCGGCGACGCCACCGGCGCCGGGGCGGCCGATACGATTGTGACGGGCCCCGGACCCGACGAGATCCACGGCCAGGAGGGCGGTGACGACATTGACGGCGGCGACGGCGACAACCGGATCTTCGGCGATGACGGCGATATCGTGGCCGGCCTGGGCAACCACATCGTCACCGGCGGCGCCGGGAACGACGTCATCATTTTAGGCGACGGCATCCTGATCCCGCTGGCACCGCTGACCGACCGGGTGGGCTCCGAGGTATTCGGCGATGACGGCAACGACGAGATCACGATCGGGTTGGGCAATCACATCATCGTCGGCGATGCCGGCGACGATACCATCGTGGCCGGCGACGCTATCCCGGTGCCGGGTGCTCCGGTGTCGGTCCGGATCGGGTCGGAGGTCACCGGGGACGCCGGGGTGGATGATATCCTGATCGGGACCGGCAACCACATTATCGACCTGGGCACTGAAGACGATACCCTGGTGGCGGGCAGCGGTGTTGTGGCGGCGGGAGCACCGCGGGTCGGCTCCGAAGTGTTCGGCCGCACGGGTGTGGACCTGATCACGCTGGGTGACGGCAATCACCTGGTGCGGACCCATGAGGGGAATGACACGGTCATCGCCGGGATCGGCGACAGCGACGTTGCCGGCGGCGGTGGGGCCGACATCATCATCCTGGCGGGCGGTGACAACCTGGTTTACGGCGGCGACAATCCCTTTGATCTTCCGGCCGCGAGCACCGGGGTCGATGAAGGGGACACCATCACCACCGGGCCGGGCGACGACGAGATCAACAGCCAGGCGGGCGGGGATGTTATCGACGCCGGCGCGGGCGACGACATGATCTTCACCGATGAGGGCGACGACACCGTGACCGCCGGCCTGGGCAGCGACGTCGTCGGCACCGCCGACGGTGCGGATACGGTGTATGCGGGCACGGGCCCGGCCGGCGATCCGGGCGAGACCGCCTCCGTCAACGAGATCAATCTGGGCCTGGGCGACGACGAGGCTTACGGCGACTTCGGCGCCGACATCATCATTGCCGGCGACGGTGACGACGACATCTTTGCCCTGCCGGGAGACGACTTCGTCCAGGGCAACCTGCATGACGACCTGATCATGGGCGGTCCCGGCAACGATGTTCTCATCGGCGGCCGGGGCGACGACAGGATCGACGCCGGTGCGGGCAACGACGTGATCTGGGGCGGATTCGAGGATGTGGACTCCGCGCTGGTGGACCCCAACATTCCGGCCAACTTCGAGAACCCCATCGGGTTCGACCCGGCCGAGCTGCTGATTCCCACGGGCTATGTGCCGCCGCTGGTGTCCCCCGTTGTGGCCCTGGGCCTCTCCATGGGGAGCGACTCCGATGATCTCCCGGCCACGGCCGACGAGATGGGCAATCCCCAGGATTTTAACGACTTTCTCATCGGCGGCCCCGGCAACGACGTCATGTTCGGCGGCGGCGGACGGGACAAAATGTTCGGCGGGTCGGGCAACGACTATGTGGACGGCGGCGTGGAGCGTGACGAGGTCTTCGGCGAAGGCGGCGACGACGTGGTCCGCGGCGGCCCCAACGACGACGTGGTCCACGGGGACTATCGCTACGAGAACGGCAGCCTGAACTACTATGACAGCGCCTTTATCGACCTGATCGGCAGCTCCAGCAACGGCGATACGGAATCCATTGTATATGTCGGCGGATTCCCCCGGCTGGGATACGGCGGCGACGAAGGCATCGACCAGACTTACGGCGACGGCGGCACCGACTTTATCTTCCCCGACGCGGGCTCCTTCGGCATCCACGGCCGGACGGATGTGGATCCCCAGGGCCGGCTCACAGCCGACGCCCTCTTCTCGCTGCGCATCGACGGCGGGCCCCCGGTGCCCATTTCCATCACGGCGGCGCTGACTGCCGGCAACCCGGACGTGGATGCCCTGGCGGGACAGATCAATGCGGCCCTGCTGGCCCAGGGCGTCACCGAGGTCTTCGCCCGCCGGTTGGGCTCGCTGCGCCTGGGCCTGGTGCTCGATACGGATCTGGCGGACAGCCTGGAGATTTCCTCGGCCAACACCGCGGCCAACGATGAGCTCGGCCTTTTCGCCGGCGGGACCGAAGCCGGCGCCATTCAGGCCGGCCAGCGGGCCTGGGGCGGCGACGGCATCGACTTCCTCTACGCCTTTTCCAACACGTTCATCACCGACGACCCGGCCGACATCGCCCTGGCGGTGGATCGCATCGGCGATGAGCTGCACGGCGGCTCGGGCAATGACCAGCTTTACGGCAACCTGGGCCGGGATGCCATTTTCGGTGACAGCGGCAATGAAACCATCTTCGGAGACGCCCTGGCCGGGCCGACCCTGGCCGAGAACATTCAGGGGCATGTGACCGGCGGCAACGACTACATCAACGGCGGCACCGGGCAGGACATCATCAAGGGCGGCGGCGGCGACGACGAGCTCTGGGGGCATGCCGACGGCGACTACCTCGTCGGCCAGAAGGGCAACGACACCCTCTACGGCGGCCACGGCATCGATTTCATGGAGCTGGACACCCACCGTGATTTCTTCGATGACGGGGCGCCGGCTCCCATCGACATATTCGACGGCCATTTCGGCAACACCTTCGAGAGCGACACCCCCGACGAGAATTCCACCGACATCATGATCATCGTGGGGACCAACCAGGATGATGTGATCCGCATCGGCCAGCTCGCCGACGGGCGCATCCATGTCTTTTACCAGACCGTCCATCCCGACACGGGCGACATCGAACAGCGGGAAATTTTAGCCCCCTGGCGGGCCAACAACCCCGACGGCAGCCTGAATCCCACGGGTGAACCGCTGGTGGAGCAGTTCCGCATCACCACGCTTTCGAATGACGATGTGGTGGAATTCATCCAGGAAGGCTATTCGGTGTTCGGCCGCGACATCGAGGTTTTGGACATCGGGGATCTGGACAGCCGCAGCAACGACTATGTCAGCGTGATCGACGGCGGACCCGATGACGATATCCTTATCGGCACACCCAGCCGGGATCTTATCGACGGCTTCAGCGGCAGCGACACCATGTTCGGCCTGGCGGGCGACGACAGGCTCTGGGGCCACGGTTCGGCCGGCTCCGAGGCGGCCTCCACCAATGACCTGGATATTTTCTTCGGCGGCCGCGGCAACGACGACATGATCGGCGGCCCGGGCATCAATGACATGTACGCGTGGACCCAGCTGCCGCTGCCGGCGGGCGATACCCAGTACGGCGTTTTTGTGGACGCCTTGGAAGCGGAACTGGGGCCAGTCTTCGATGACAATGGGGATCTGGATGGGGACGGCTTCCTGGATGCTGACGGCGTCAGCGACCCGCGCATCCTGGAGGACACCGGACTCGACCGCATCTATCTGGGCACAGGACTGGCCTTCGCCTTCGGCAACGGTGGCAACGACCAGATGTTCCGCGCCGACGGCAGCCTGTTCGAGACCCTGGACGGGGACCTGGATGTGGACGCCTGGAAGCAATTGGCCATCGAGTCGGGCAAGGTGTGGTATGTGCCCGGGACCGAGGCCGATGATGAGATCAGCGTGGACTTCGTGAACGAGCCCGGGCTGCTCTCCGATCATCACCTGATCACGCGCCTGACCACCGTCGACGACGTGTCGAGCTTCTCGGCCCAGGTGCGCCTCGACTTCGGCCCCTTGGACGGTACCGGCGAGCCGCTCTTTGACGGTGCCGATGTCCTGGCGGATCTGGAGCTCCTGTTCTCCCAGGCCGAGATCCCCGCAGATCCCGTCAACAATCCCGATCCCGATGCGCCGACCGGCATTCCCACCCAAGTTATCGGCGGCGCGGAAGGTGCCGTGCTGGAGGGCCTCCTGCCCTCTGAGGGCGACATCGATGCCATCCTGATCGATGCCCTGGGAGGAAACGACCGGATTTCCGTGGGGCCCACGACCCAGCTCACCGTCTGGATCGATGCCGGCGACGGCAATGACCGGGTTCTGGTCCAGGGCGGCGAGATTATCCTGTCCGACCTGGCAGACCTGCAGTTCGCCCGAAACGATAACGCGGACACGGCCTACTTCATTTCCGACACCCCCTTTGACGCGCCGCCGGACAACCAGACGGTCCTCTCCCAGAACGCTGTCCTCTCCGGCTTCACCATGGACAGCCCCGACGACGTGGACTTCTTCCGATTCACCCTGCTCGGGGTCCCGGAAGAGACCGCCCGCATCGCCCTGGAAAGCGCCTCCGATCTGGACGGCCTGGAACTGGCCCTTTACGCCGCCCGGCCGGAAGAGATTGATGATCACAGCACCCGCCTGACCGCCCTCGATGTGGGGTCCTACGATAGCCTGCCCATTATCACCGAAGCCTCCATAGACACGGGGGAAGAAGACTGGTTCCGCATTACCCTGGATCGCACGGGCGTGGTAGGGGATATCATCGTCCTGCGGGCCAATGCCGGTGTCACCCTGACCCTGGTTGATGCATTCGATGCGGAAATTGCGAGCGCGACCGCAGACGCAGACGGTGTGGCCAGGATTTCCCTGAACGGTCTGGCCGGCGCCGATTACTTCGTGCGCGTCTCCGGTGTCGCGGCCCCGACCCTTTACGAACTCTTCTTCTTGAGCGGTGCGCCGGCTGCCTTCCAGTCGGGCGTTCTCCAATTGGGTGTCGATCGCACGGACCTGGCAGACCCGTTTAATACCGTTCAGAACGCATTCCCACTGCCCGATGTGACATCCATTTCGCGTGCCACGGGCCTTACGATCCATGATCCAACAGATGTGGATGTGTTTGAATTTACCCTGAACCGCAAGGGCGTTGGTGGCGACCGCGTCAATCTTCTCAAGACCGCCCTGGACGACCAGCTGACCATCAAACTCATGAATGCGGCGGGAACCACGCTGGTGGCTTCGGAAGAGACGGCGCCCCTGGTGCTCTCGCTCAGCTTGGAAGGCCTGGCTGCCGGTACCTATTATATAGAGGTGGCCACCCAGGTTGCACCGGCCCGGTATGACCTGATTTTCCAAGTCCCGGCCTTGGCCCAAATTGAGAACGCCCTGTCGAATTTGCCCAACGGCACCGTCGACGGTGCTTTCGATCTTGGGGCGCATTCCAACTTCCCCGAGGTGACCGGCACGTCCGTGGGCCTGGACAATTCCGAATGGTACGAGTTCCGCCTCCTCCGTGAAGGCGGTCCCACCGATGTCGTCGAGGTAGATGCCGAGGCCAACACCACCGTTCGCCTCTGGGCCTATGATCAGGATGGCATCCTGCAGGAGCTGGACTCCCAGGTGGCCACGGCCGTAACCGACGCCGTGATCGATCTCAATGGGGTAGCGGCAGGTCTCTATTATCTTGAAGTCACCAGCATGGGCGCCAATGTGGCCTATGCAGTCACCCCCGGCGATCGCATCACCGAGCGCACCATCATCGAAAGCACCACCGCCGGCGGAGAGTTGGTGCGCACCCATATCCGCACCATCCGCACCTACAGCAGCAATGCTCTGGATCTGTCGGGCAAGCAGACCACCTTCCTGGACGCCGGCGGCCTCGAGGCGGGCAAGGAATACTTCCTGAGGGTCACCACCCCCAACCGGATTCCTACCGAGTACGACCTGCTCTTCGAACTCTTCGAGTTCGATGGTGAGACCGCACCCCTGGCGCTCAACTTTGCCGCGGAGTCGGATTCCACGCGTCGCGACGTGATTGTGGGCGGACCCGGCCATGACGCTCTGCAGGGCGGGCCTGGGCCAGACTGGATTTTCGGTATGGCCGGCAACGACACGATTTCCGGGGGCTTTGACCGGGCAGAGGAAGACCTCCTCATGGGCGGCGAGGGGGATGACTCCTTCCAACTCCAGCCGGATCAGCTGCCATTCATCAAGGGGACCACCGAAACCCTCTTCCCCACGCTGTCGGATCGGATCGACGGCGGCCCGGGTGCGGACCGGATGTACTTCGAGGGCGGCGACGTGGACGATCTGGGCCGGCCCATTCCCGACTGGGTGTCCATCCGCTGGGACCGGAACCTGGGCCGCTGGGAATTTACGGCGGTGCCCTGGGATCTGGCTAACCAGACCTTTGCCGTGGAGCGGGAAGTGGTGCTGGCTGCCCGCCAGGCCCCCTTGAACGGCTTCTCGGGTGAGGTGACCTTCGAGCTTCTGGTGCCCGATCCGGCTCAGCCCGATCGCGGGTTTGTCACCATTACCAAGGATATTGTGGATGCCGAGAACATTACCCAGATCGGAGAGGCCCTGCAGGACGCCCTGGTGGATGAGTTCGGCCTCGACGAGAACGGCAATCCCGTCGTCACCGTGGCATTCCCCGAAGGATTCCTGCGATTCGGGATCAAGGGTCAGGGCCTGGTCATGCGCGCTGCGGCCAATGACCTTATCGTCACGGAACTTGGCTTTGAGACACTTACTGATGGATCGGCCATCTACCTCCAGCACTATGCCTTCTACCAGACCATCAGTGTGGAGAAGACAGTGATCAACACCCGGGGCGGCGACGACATCGTGCGTGCCGATCCGGAATACTTCTTCCCCAATGTAGCCAGCGAGTGGGGCATCAAGGCCGGTAATTTCGAAGAAAGGGGCGTCATTGGGGGACTCGAGATTTTCGGCGGCGAAGGCAACGACCGGCTCTTCGGCGGTGTTCAGGATGACCGTATCTTCGGCCAAGGCGGCAGCGACGTTATTTTCGGCAGCCTGGGCAACGATCTGCTGGATGGCGGTCCCGGCCGAGATCTGATCCTCGGCAACACCTCCCTGGAGCCCGATCCCTTTGAATTTGTCAGCCGAGGGGGCGAGCTGGACCGCAATGACATTGTGCGACTGGCGGCAGAACTGCCGGCCATCCGTTCGGGCACCACCATCGAAGGCTTGAACGTGGATCTGGACGACAACGGTGACTGGTATCTCATCACCGCCGCAGACGCCAAGAAGTTCTTCGGCGATACCACAGGGGCGCTTCTGACCAAGGACATGATCAGTGTCATCGAGGTGGTCGAAACAGAGGGCGGCATGGTCCCCACGGGTGAAAACCTCCGGGCGTTTCTCTTCGCGGCGGAAAACGTGGGCGAGCCCGGCGGTCCCCTGGAGATCATTCCCCGCGAGCGTTTCTCCGGGGTTCCGGAGTTCTACCTCCTCCATGTGACCACAGAGCTGGAACCTTCGGTGGCCAATTCAGGTCGTTCGGTCAAGCTGGACGGGGCCGACGATCGGGTCGTCGTCAACGCCGATCCGCAACTCGACATCCTGCGCCGCCTGACCCTGGAATTCTGGTTCAAGCCCGACGCCGTCCTGGACGACGGCCTCGGAGGCCTGGATTTCGGCACCAAGACCTGGATGCCCATCATCTACAAAGGCGCCACGGTGAGCCCGACCTCCACGAATCGCACCTACACGGCCTGGCTGAACGAGGCCGGATACATTCACTTCACGTCGGCGGCGGACGGGGTTCAGGTCACCCTCAACACGACGTCGGGCCTGATCCAGGCCGGCGAGTGGAGCCACTTCACGGGGATTGTGGACCGGGACCAGGGCCAGATGCGCGTCTACCTGAACGGTGAGCTGGTGAACTCGAGCGTCTCCATCAGCACCAGCTCCGCCACCAGCAACCCGGGCTCACCCCTCTACGTCGGTGCCACCCCGGAAACGAGCGCCGGCTACAACACCTTCCTGGGCAAGATCGATGAGGTGCGCATCTGGAACATCGTGCGGACGGACAGCCAGATCCGCAAATCCTACAACCGCACCGTGGAGGCCGACGCAGCCGGCCTGGTGCTCTACACCCGTTTTGAGGAGCCCGAGGGCCTCTTTTTCGACAACACGGCGGACCTGAGCCAGAACGGGATCGCCGATCTCCAGGGCAACCTGGAGATTGATTCGGACGCCATTCCCACGACGCTTCAGCTAGGCACCGACAACCGGGTGAACGATGCCGAGGCCCACGACCCCACGGGCCGGGAACTCATCCTGCCTTTCGGCCCCGGCCTGTACCAGGTCAAGTTCGGGGGCACCCTGGGCGACACCCTCCAGGTGGGCGGTGACGAGGCCGGGCAGACCTTCCCGGCGGTGGATCTCTCCGGCCAGCCGATTGTGATTCTGCTGGGCGACATCGATGGCGACACCTTCGCCGACGCCGTGGTCTCTTCACGGGACAACGTCCCTGACGGGGCCGGCGGATTCCGCCATTTTGCCCGCATCGCGTTCGGCACGGCCGACGGCATCGACCCCGACAAGTTCGCGCCCAATCCGCCCATCACCCTGGAGCTCCCGGCGCCGCTGCTTCTTGGCGATGCCACCAACCAGGCCGTCATTCGCGGCCTGGGCGACATCAACGACGACGGTTTCGATGACATCGGCGTCTCCGTGGCCAGCGGCTCCGACGGCACCGTCTACGTGCTCTTCGGCCGCGCCGACTGGACCTCAGGCGATCCCGACGCGGTGGAGCAGGACGCCGGCCTCTTCGGGGAATACTTCTACCTGAGCGGTTACGAGAGGGTCGTCGACTTCCCGGATTTCGACAGCCTCCAGCCCGACCTGACGCGGGTGGACGAGCAGATCAATTTCAACGCCACCGGCGGCGCCTTCCCCGGCGTGAGCGACACCAATGTCTTTGCCGTGCGCTGGACCGGACAGATCCGCATCGACGTCACCGGCACCTACACTTTCTTCCTCAACAGTGACGACGGGTCCCGCCTCTTCATCGACAGCACCGAGGTGATCGACAACGGCGGCACCCATGCCATGCGGGAGGTCGCCGGCAGCGTGCATCTCCAGGCCGGTTTCCACAACATCCGCCTGGAGTACTTTGAGAACCTCAGCGTGGCCGGTGTGCAGCTCCTGTGGGATCCGGTGGGGACTGTGGGCAAGGAGATCGTGCCCACCGACGTGCTCTTCCGTGACGCTCGGGATGTCATCAACGTGGAGACCGACCGGGATGTCGTCATCGAAGACCTCTCCGCCCAGCCGGAGGCCCAGGGTGCGGGCGACATCACGCCCCTGATCGGAAACGGCATTTTCGCCGAGCTCTTCGATCTGGCGGGATTCGAGACCAACGAGACCGTGGTGTTTGACGGCGTGGACGACCGGGTGACCATCCCGCACATCGACGCCATCTCCGGCTTCGCCACCATTACACTGGAAGTGCGCTTCCGGATCGATAAATTCACGAACACGATCATGCCGCTGTTCCAGAAGGGCGATGGCACGATTTTCGGACGCAGCTACGCGGTCTTTATCGTGGAAGACGGTTCTCTGCTCTTCCAAACGGTCGATGAAAAAGGCGCATTTACAAACCTCAGTATTCCCGACGGCAGCCTGTCAGAGGGTGAGTGGTACGAGCTCGCGGTGGTGATGGATCGGCCCAAAAACGGATTGACCCTCTACCTCAACGGCAAGCCCACCTTCGGGGATGTTGCCGCCGTGCCCGGAATTGTCCATGACAAGCCCCTGCTCCTGGGCGATTCCCTGGAGTCGTTCGGGACCATGTCCAATTTCATGGGCGCCATCGAGGAACTGGTCATCTGGGAGACGGCCCGGGATGCGGATCAAATCGATGCGGATTTCGGCAGTCCCGTCGATCCCGCCGATCCAGATCTCGTGGGCTATTATCAGTTTGCGGAGGAATCCGGGAAGGAAGTTCGGGATCAATCCGGAAGCGCAAACAACGGCTTTTTGGGCGACGGCGGGAGCCCAGCAACTGAGCCCGCTCGACTGGCCCTGCTGAAGCAGGCGCCCGACTTCGACACCCTGACGCCGGAGCAGGTGGAACTGGCGCCCAGCGTGGCGTTGTTTGACCTCAGCAGCCTGTTCGACGTCTCGAAGCTGGGCGAATTCTATGGGGTGCGCTGGACCGGCCGCCTGCACGTGGAGACGGGCGGCGACATCGGCTTCCAGTTGTTCCACGATGACCGGGCCCGACTGTTTATCAAAGATGCTCTGGTGGTGGACCACTGGTCGTTGGATCAATTCTCGGATTCCGAGCCGGGGTCGATCAATCTAACGGCGGGCGTTTATGACGTCCGCGTGGAGTACCTGGGTAACGGGCAGCCGGGCAGCCACTTCCTGTTCTGGGATCCCGAAAATGACGCCGCCTTTACGCTGGTCCCCGAGGAGAACCTTGTCCGGCTGGATGCCACGTTTGAAGATCCGACCGCAGACGGCATCGACGACTTCATCATCGAGGACGAAAGCGGTGTCCGCGTCGTTCACGGCAGGGCGGCTGAAGATTGGAGCGATCTGCAGGCGACCGACATCGATCGGTTCACCGTTGGGGGCTTTAATTTCGCTGCCGGCGTGGGCGACGTCAACAACGACGGACGGGACGACGCGGCCATCCTTCGCTTCAATACCCTGACCCTTTTCAGCGGCGGAGCCCTTCCCGGAGACCTGGTACCCTTTGCCACCGTCACCAATGTGCCATTCGGCCGGATCGCCTCGGCCGGTGACCTGGACGGGGACGCCATCAACGACCTCCTGCTTGACGGCAACCATATCCTCTTCGGCGGCAGCCTCCCGGCCAGCGATACCCTGGAGAACCTGGTCAGCGCCGAGCTCGCTCTGGCGCTTCCTGAAGGCGCCTTTCGCGCCATCGGCGATTTCGACGGTCCCGATGCCGAAGGAGCCGGCTTTGCCGATCTGGGTGCCGCGGTCATGATCGAAACCGACAAGCTCAACGAGGCGGGGACCACCGAGCATCAGATCCTCCAGGTCTATCTGGGCCGGCCGCGTGACGAGTGGTTCGCGGACTTCGCCGACCCGGCGGCCGTTGCCCCCGATCTCATCTTAGAGCCCGGACGGGCCAGCTTCACCGATCCCGGCGAGCAGACGCCAGAATCCATTTACTTCGGTTCTCTCGGTAGTCGTGAGGGTACCGACGGCGAGATTCGCTCGCTCCTGGGGGTGAGCGGACCAGCCGGGGATGCCCTGCGGGTTTACGACGGCATCCATCTCACCGAGGCCGCCACCTCCGATTCCGGGGCAGGACTGGCCTTGCCCGAAGACCTCTATGCATTCGAGCTGGCCACCGCCTTTGCTCCCGGTGTGTTGCTTACGCCCCCGCCCGGTGTGGATCTGGCCAACGACGCCGACCCGAATCTGCGAGATGCCTTTGCCGTTCTGGGCACCGAAGAAGAAGAGGGCCTTTCCGGCGGGGTCGCCATGGCGGACTTCAACGGCGACGGCCTGGATGATCTTATCTTCATCGATCCCGGGTTCATCGATTTCGACGACCCGGCTCTGCCCAACATCGGTCGTGGCTATCTGCTGTTGGCCACGGATCCGACCGAGCTTGTGCCTCGGGTTGTCTTTCTGGACTATGTTTCAGACGCAGAATACCGCAGTGCCCTGATTGTGCAGGACTTCTCCTTCGGCGGCAGCCTTGCCGTCCTGGGTGATATGAATTTCGACGGTTATGACGAGTTCGCCTTCGGCAGCACCCAGGAAGGCCGACGCGCATTCAACACCGACCCGACGCGGGAAGGCGGTCTGTTCATTTTCTTCGGCCAACCGAGCTTCGAGAATCGCATTGTCACCGGGGAATCGGCAGACGTCCTCGTAACCCGAGCCCTGCCTGCCGATCTGCCCCAGGACAACATATTCAATGGTGCCCTGACGGCAACGGCCGGCGACTTCGACGGCGACCACAACGTTGATCTGGCTGTGGGCGAAACCCGCCGCCTGGTCACCTCGGTGGGCTCCGGTCAGATTCTGGATCTGGACGACAGCGGCGCGGTTTACGTATTCTTCAATCCCATCGATGGCACGGACCGGCTGGCCCTGACCGACGCCGACGCGGTCCTGACCGGTGAGCTGGAATTCGACGCTCTGGGCGTTTTGCCGGAGACTCCGGCATTCGATCTGGATCTGGACGGCCTGGATGATCTTGTGATGGGTGCTTCCATGGCCGACGTTATCGTCGCCGATGTGATACCGGCGGGCGGAAAGATCTACTTTGTCTATGGCTCCTCCTCACGTGCATCACTTCCGTCTACGGCGGTGGAGCTGGGCAACAAGTCCATTACGGGTCTTGGCTTCTTCCTGGTGGATGAAGGCCCCGGCCTCAGGCCCACCGTCTTCAAGGATGCGCCCGGTGAAGACAATCCCAAATTTGTGTTGGTCAATGGCGACAACGCCTGGTTTACGTTCACCACTTTAGGTGACGGTCAGCCGGGCAATTCCATCCGCCTGGTGCCTGGCGCGATCGACGGGTTCCTGAGTCCCTTGGATCCCGACACGAGCCAACTGAACGTGGAAGTGGCTGCTGCACTGGGCAACCTTCTCCGTTCACGCGGGCTGTTGGACGGTTCCGTGGGCGGTCTCTTCCGAGGCATGGAATTCACCGACATCGGCCGCCTGACCGCCTTCTCCGTGTTCGGTGGTAATTTCACGGACGATCCGGGCACGACCGACGACCGCAATCTGACGCCGGTGATATTCCGTGAGGCGGACGAAGGACGCTTCCAGATCGTGGGTATCGGCGCGTCGGTCCATGTCCTCCCCAACTCTCCCCAGCAGTTCTATTTTGACCTGGTCGCCGGTTCCGACGCCGTGGGCCCCGGGCTCTACTTCGGCTGGTATGACGGGGCGACCGGCGCAGGAGACAACGCGGGCACCATTCCTTACAACGCCTCCGAATATTTCGATGATCAATTCGGCCAGGTGGCCTGGTTTGGCCCGGCCCAGGGTGCGGCGGGCAACCTGGTGCTGAACCGATCGCTCCTGCCACTGCAGACATTGACCCGGGCCTACTCGGTTAGGACGCTCGTCACCACGGCCGCTGTCATGGAGTTCGATCTGGGCCGCCGTTTGGCGCGGGATCTGCAGCTGATCCCGGTGGACGAGCAGCTTCTGGAACTGGCGGGCCTGGTCGACGGCAACGGTGAAGTGGACCTGGACGATGTGCTGGATACCATCTTTGCCGACCATGGACCGGGACCGCTCCTGGAGATCGCCGATCTGGTAAGCCAGGAACTGATCGACTGGACCGATCTGAACGGCCGCGACCTGGATGTGTTCAACCTTTCCGGACAGACCATCACCCTGGCCGGCAACTTCGGGCTCAATCTGGTGGGTCTGGTGTCCGACGCGGAAGCGGCCCTGGAAGCCACCGTTGCCGGGCGATTCGATGTGATCGTGGATATAGACGGTGAACCAGGCACCGCCACCGAAGACCAACTCACCTGGCTTGTCGAGGATATGGCACTGACCGCGACGGTCGGTTTTAACGAATCCGACCTGGATGTGGCGGCCAGACTCGGCTTTATCGGTGTCACCCTGGCGGACGTGTCCGGGCTCGAAAGCCGCGTCCGGGTCGAGATGATCCGCTCAGCCATCCTGGACGGCGACATGGATCCGGGTACCACCGGGGACCGTCGCTTTGATCTGGACGACCTGCTCTCCGGAGCGATTCCGAGCCCCCTGGCGCTGGATCTCACCGGCAATGCGAACGCGATACTACGAGGCATCAAGGTCAACAGCGGCATCGGCGGGATCCCCATCGGCCACGGTGCGGAGATCGAATTTACCGTTGCGGACCTGACCCAGTCCAAAACCGAGGCGGACTACATCACCGTTGAATTCCGGAACCTGCCGGGGATCTTCTTGATTGCCGAATTCCTGCGCCTGGAAGACATTTTGACGGCCATTCTCCGGACCCGGGAGTACCTGCGCAACGCCTTTGACAAGCTGCCGTTCTGGGTGACCGATCCCAATTCACCCATTTATGAACGGACCAAAGACGTCAAACTGCCGATCATCAACCAGTCGCCACAGGAACTGCTGGTGCTGATCGGGCGGATCGATGACGCCGTTACATCCCTGCAGCGGGCCCTGCTCGACCCGGAAAACGACGTTCAGCGGCTCATCAGCCTGATCCTGGACCGGCTCGGCATCGACATCGACACGGACACCCAGACCTTCCGGGTATGGATGCAGGGAAGCGTGCTACGCCTGCGGCTGAATCTCTCGGAAGAATTCAACGAGGAATTCCCCTTCAGCTTTGATCTGGACGCGCTGAACGACCTGATCCAGGATGGTATTCCCGCCGGAATCGAGGGCGTCGATGAACTGGTGGCCCTGGAGGGCAGCGGTTCCATCAGCTTGAGGGCCTTTGCCCGCCTCCGGATCGAGGCCGGTGTCGATCTGGGGCCGCGGACCGACGACCAACCCGTGGACAAATTCCTGTTCGATTGGGACGAGAACCTGAAGCAGGGCACCCGAGTGGATGCCGGCTTCAAGGTCCTGGGCCGGGAACTGGAGCTGCTCTTTGAACTTTTTGACGCGGTCGGGGTGGAGACGGTGAACGGCGCCCGTTTCGACCTGGATGGGGACAACGTCCTGGACGATATCCTGTACACCGCGGATGTGACCATTGACGCCGATGGTGATGTTCTGACCAACCCGGAAATCGAGGACGGTGCCGTGACCATTGCGACCCAAACCGAGGGCGGGGCGTCGGATGAAATTCAGACCATATCCATCAGCCCGCGCCGCGGCACGTTCACGCTCGTATTTGACGGTCAACAGACGTCCGCCCTTTATTTTGATGCCGATACCGGGGATATTACCGAGGCCCTGAGGGCCCTGCCGAACATCGGGCCGGGCAATGTCGCCGTGACGGGAAGCAGCGGCCTATACACGGTCACCTTCCGCAATGATCTGGGCCTCCAGGATGTACCGGAACTGGTTGCCGTAGACCGATCCGACTATGTGACCATCGCGTTCGTTCTCGATCAGGCACCCGATACCGGCGTGACGGACGACGGGCTGTACCGCTTCAACGAGACCCTGCTCGGTGACAACGTCCAGTTCACGGGCGTCAACGGCGGATTCGAGATCCTGCTGCCGCTCCAGATCAATCTGCTGAACAGCACCATCTCCCTGACCGGCACCGGTCAATCGCCCCTGCGCATCCGGACCAATCCCCTGTACAAGAATACCTCGGTCGGTGGCGAAACCGTCAACACCGGCCTGGAAGAGATCTTCCGGCATTTGTTTGACGTGGACAATCCCGGACCCCATCCGCCAGTGGTGGTCGACACCCCGGATATCACCAACAGTATTATTGCCATCTCCGGCATCTCTCTGAACATTGCCGATGTGGTCTTTATCGAGGGGAGTGTCGCCTTTGGCCCACACACCCTGTCGGACGGCGCCACCATGGACATGTTCGCCGGTACCGGGCTGACCCTGCTTTTTGGGGAGGGACCGGCCACGCTGGCCGACGGGAGCCCCAACCCCCTGGCCAAGGGATTCCTCCTGAACGATGCGCGCATCGGCCTGATCCGCAGCGATGACGACTATGCCCTGGATGCCATCGGCACGGTCCAGCTCCTTGGGATTCCCGAAACCACCATCGAGGGCACTGTCCGGGTGCGTGTCAACAGTTTCGATCGCACCTTCGACGAGGTTCTGGCGATACCCGGAACCGACCAGGAAGTGTATGTCCGGTTTACCGCCGCCGAAGTGGCCGACGGCCAGGGGACACCATTTTCCCAGGTCAGCGGACTGGGGCTGAATCTGACGATATCCGGGCAGACCCTGAGAGGGGATTTTACGTTTACCAAGAGATCCCTGGATCCCAACAATACCCCGGGCGATACCACCGACGATATCCGGGTTATTCACATCGCTGTAAGCAACGCCCACTTCGCCTTCGGCAGCGGCGTCACCGAGTTCGTCAGCCTCACCGACGGTACCGGTGAACTGCTGCTCCTTCCCGACGGCTTCGCCGGGGCCATCGGCGGAACCGTTTCACTGAACCTTCCGGATGTCACCTTCGGCGGCACCTTCGATCTTTTGATCAACACGACGCCCGGTGCCATCTCAGAGACATTTACGGTGACCGGGGGCCGAACGGTCGACGGCCTGCCCGGCGGCCCCTACCTGCAGCTTTCCGGCGTCGGCGTGATCCTGTCGATCCTCAACCAGTCCCTGACCGGAAACTTTTTCTTTGAGCAGCTGACCCAGCCCACCGGAGAGACCATCATCCGAATGGCAGCCAGCCAGGTGAATCTTAGCCTGGGAGACGGCAGCACCGATTTTATAGCGATTGAGCAGGCCGGTGGAAGTTTCGTCATCACCGACAGCGGCCTGGCCGGCCGGTTGAGCGGTCTTGTCACCACAAACAACGTCCCCGGTTTCGATCTGAGCGCCGGCTTGACGGTTGCGGTCAATACATCCGCTGCACCGATAGCCGAATCGTTTCCTGTGGGTGCCGAAACCCTCGTGTTGGATCTACCCGCAGGTCCCTATCTGAGACTGGAAGTCTACGATCTGGCCGTGACCCTTCAGGGGGAGAGCCTCACGGGCGACTTCGCGTTTGAGCGGGCCACCGATGAAAACGCCGCCCCGGTGATCCGGATTGCCGCAACCCGGGTTCGCAGCGCCCTGCGTGCCGGCAGCACCGATGTGGTGTCTGTGAGCGATGCCCGGGGATTTCTGCTTCTGTCGCCAAGCGGTCTTGCCGGCGAATTGAGCGGGAATCTGGTCGTCGCCATTCCGGGCGTGTCTATTGCCGGCAACCTCACGCTCCAGGTCAACGAAACCGGTCAGACCATCAATGAGGTCCTTCGGATCGGCGAGACCGAAACACTGATCAGCCTGCCCTCCGGCCCCTATGTCCGATTCGCCGGCATCGGTCTGCAGATCGATGTCCTCGGCCAGATTCTGACCGGCGATATCGCCATATCCAAAAGCGGCAGTGACGTGCAGCTCGACGTTGCCGACGGCAGCCTCAGCATGGGCGACGGACTGGTGCTTGTCAGTGGTGCCAACGGTAGCCTGGTGATCACCGAAAACGGTCTTGCCGGCACTTTTTCGGGCACGGTGGCCCTGAATGTTCCCGATGTCCGCTTCGTGGGCAGTCTGGCCGTGGCCATCGACACCACCGATCCGAACAACCGGTTTGTAAGAATTGAGGGCACCGGGATCGATCTGGAAGTCGCCGGTCAGACCCTCACCGGCGATTTTTCCCTCGAGGAGGGTACCGAAGCGACCGGGGAGACGATTGTCAAGGTCGCTGTTGCCGGGGTTAGCCTGGATCTGGGCAGTGACGGCACCACCTTTGCCAGCATCACCGAGGCCGGCGGCGTCTTGATTATCACGTCCCGTGGCCTTGCCGGCAGCTTTTTAGTGACCGGTTTCAGTTTTACACTGCCTGCCGGCATCAGTCTCGGACTCCAGCAAGGCGGCTCCATTGCCATTGAGGTGAACACGATTCCGGCGCCGGTATCCGAAACTGTCGCCATCGGCGGCCAGGACCGGATCATTGACCTGCCGGCCGGTCCATACCTCCGCATTGCGGTGATCGGGGGCCAGGTCACCCTGGGGGGCAACTCGCTGACCGGCAACTTCTTCTTTGATCAGTCGGTCCGGGAAGACGGCACCACGGTGACCCGCCTGGCGGTGTCGGACATTCAGGTGTCTGTGGACATCGCCGGTGACGGATCGCAGCTGACCAATGGAGAAGGCGGATTTGTGTTGCTGGATGCCGGTATCGCCGGCGTCATTTCCGGGGATGCCGAATTTGCGGCGGGACCTCTGGAGGCCGAGGCCCGGATACTGCTGCGGATCAACAATACCTTGGGGCCGGTGGACGAGACCATCGATCTGGGAGGCCGCCCCGTCGTCATCCGGTTCGGTGCCGATGAAGGGGATGTCTTTGAGGTGTCGCTCTCCGAGCTGAGCCTCAACATTGCGGATTTTGTCACCATCGAAGGGAGCGTTGCATTTTCCGATCGTACCCTGTCCGGCGGTCAGGCCGCCCAGGTGTTCGCCGGTGAAGGGCTCGATATTTTCCTGGGCCAGGGCCCGGCGCGATTGGAAAACGGGGACATCAATCCGCTGGCGACGGGTCTCCGCCTGTCCGAGGGGTCGATCGGGTTGATCAAACTCGGTGATACATTTGCCCTCTGGGCCGAGGGAAGCGTGAGCCTCCTCGGTGTCGGCGGCGTGACCCTGACAGGCAGCGCCACCGTTCGTGTCAACACCACCGGACTCATCATCGACGAAACACTGACCATACCGGGCAGCGCCAACGGCGGGATTGCGGTGCAGTTCGATACGTCGGATACGGTTCGAAGCTTTGAAGCATTGAACGCCGAACTCGGCCTGCTGGGGAAAACCCTCTCCGGCGACTTTGCGTTTGATCAGAGCGACGGGAGCCTCACCATCGCCGCGGATAACGTGAGCCTGTCCCTCGGAGACGGGAATACGGATCTGGTCAGTATCGTCGATGGAGAGGGCGTGCTGATGATTTCCGGGGCGGGCCTTGCCGGTCGGCTCAACGCCACCATCCTGGAGAACATTCCGGGCGTCGAACTGACCGGCACCTTCGAATTGGCCCTCAATACGACCGGGGCACCGGTGAACGAAACCGTTATGGTGGGCGACACACCAATGGCCATCGACATCCGTGCCGGACCGTTTCTGAGGGTGGCCGGTCAGAATATATCCATCGGGATTCTGAACCAGACACTCACCGGCAATGTGTCTTTTGAGCAGCTGACATCAGCCGCCGGCACCCCGCTTACCCGTATGGCGGCGACCGATGTGAGCTTTCAACTGACGGCCGGAAACACACCTGTCGTGAGCCTCACCGACGGCCAGGGCAGTTTCATTGCGACCGAAAACGGACTGGCCGGCCGGTTGAGCGGTACCATCTCCCTGGATCTGCCTTCCGATGTGGTTTTCCGGGGAGATGTCTCCCTGGCCATCAACAATACCAACGTCGCCGTCAGCGAGACCTCTACGGTGGCCGGCGAAACCCTCACCCTGGACCTCCCCTTCGGGCCCTACCTCCGGGTGGAGGGCACCGGGGTGGAACTGGACGTCCTGGATCAGACCCTGAGCGGTGACTTTTCCTTCGAGCAGGTCACCTCCCTGGGCGCCAACGGCGTCCCCGATGCCGATCCGAACACCGGTGACGATGTGGCCGTCGTCCGGGTGGCCGCCGCCAATGTGTCCTTGAGCATGGGCGATGCCACCAACGAGCTGCTCCATCTCTCGAACGGTCAGGGCGCCCTCTTTATCACGCCCCAGGGGCTGGCCGGTGAGGTCGTTGGGACACTCGCCCTGAACGTTCCCAATGTCTCGCTGACCGGCAACGTGTCCCTCCAGTTCAATAACACCGGTGCGGCGGTCTCGGAGGTCTTCAAGGTCGGACCGATCCCGGTGCCCCTCGAGCTCCCCGCCGGTCCGTTTGTCCGGGTGGCCGGCACCGACCTTGAGCTGACCATCGCCGAGCAGACCATGACCGGGGACGTGGCCATCACCCAGACCACGGATGGGTTGGGCCGGACGGTTCTGTTGGTCGCCATCGAACACCTCACGGTTCGGCTGGGACGCACCAACGGTTCCGCCATCCTGGAGGTGACCGCAACATCCGGTGAGTTCATGTTTACCGAAGACGGGACGGCCGGATCCCTCGAGAACGTCTCGGTGGCTCTGAATGTGCCCGGCGCACGGCTCGAGGGCACGTTCCATCTCCGGATCAATACGACGCCGGATCCCGTCGACGGCCTGCCTGCCGGTCCGTATCTCCGGGTCGAGGGGGAACAGGTCCAACTCAGCATTCTCGGTCAGACGCTGAACGGCACCTTCGCCTTCGAAAGCATCACCCGCAACGGGCAGCAGATCGTGCGGGTGGCGGCCTCCGACGTGTCCCTATTCCTGGGCAGCAACGGCGGCACCGACGGGGATCCCGGCGATGACGCCGGCTTGCAGATCGTCAACGGCCAGGGGGTGTTCCTGCTGTTGCCCGCCGGTGTGGCCGGCCGGATCAGCGCTACCATATCCCTACGTCCCGATACCATTTCCCTCAGCGGCGTCTTTACCCTGGAAATCAACACCGCCCCCGTCCGCATTGCCGAGTCCTTCCAGATCGGAGCCAGCACGACCCAACTGGATCTGCCGATCGGTCCGTTCCTGCGGGTCACCGGCGACGATGTGAGCATCGCCGTGCTGGGCCAGCAACTCCAGGGCGACTTTGTCGTCGAACAGGTCGTTATCGGCCGGGGGGACGATAACCTGCCCGGCACCGACGACGATGAAAAGGCGGTTCGCATCTCCGTCAGTAACGTCTCCCTAAGCCTTGGAGACGGCGCCACGGGCTTTCTGACGGTTACCGAAGGGACCGGCAATTTCTTGATCCTCAACGCCCCGGACGGCGGGGGCACGATGACTCCGGGTATCGCCGGACAGCTAAACGCCACCGTGGGCTTGAATGTGCCGGGCGTCACCCTTAGCGGTGACCTGGTGGTCGACGTCAACACCACCGGACAGGCCATCGATGAAGTGGTATTCGTGGGCGGGTTGCCGGTCGAGCTCCAACTGGATGCCGGAGAATATGTCCGCGTTTACGGGACCGGTGTCCAGCTGAACGTTCTCGGTCTGACCCTGAGTGGTAATTTTTCCTTCCAGCAGGACGCGCTCGATCCGGACGGCATACCCGACAGCGGTGATGAAACCCGGATCGTAGCGGTGACGTTCGACACCGTGGAATTCGGCCTGGGAGACGGCGCCACCGATGTTGTTCGTGTCACCGACGGTGTTGGAGAGTTTGTCCTGATCGCAACCGGCCTATACGGCCAGTTTGCCGGATCCGTGGCGGTAGATGTTCCGTCGGTCGCCTTTGGCGGCGCATTTGAGATCCAGGTCAATACGACCGCCGTTGTCCAGACCATCGCATCGGAGAACCTTGAGGCGAACAGCCTGTCTATCGAGGGAACCGGCGTCAGTCTGGAGATCGCGGGCCAGCGTATCGGTGCCGACTTCTTCTCGATTCGTCAGGTGACCACCGCCGGTCCTGACGGGGATCTTGCCGCCACCGATGACAATGGGACCGCGGTGGCGATTGGGATCGACAACCTGACGGTCCAACTGGGCGCTCCGGGCAGCCCGTTTGTCGATATTACGTCAGCGGCCGACCTGGACGGTGCGATGCTGGTGACCGGTGCCGGCGTGGCCGCCACTTTCAGCGGCAGTGTCACACCGGGCACGTTCAATTTGCCGGCCGGTATCACCATTACCGCCGCCCAGTTTACCTTCGAGATCAACACCGGCCTGGTTCCGGTGGACGAGCGGTTTGAATTGCCATCCGGGGAGAGGTTCCTTGTCCTCCCGGCCGGTCCCTTCCTGCGGGTGGAAGTCACCGGCGCCACGCTGAGTTTGAGCGGGATCGATCTGCAGGGCAGCTTTGTTTTCGATCAAAGCACCCGGTTCGAGTTCCAACCGGGGCAGGCCATCGAGGGGGCGGACATCGCCGACACCTCTGCCGTTCTCCTGTCCGATGTGGATGCTGACGGGGACCTGGATCTGATAACGGCCACCATCAGCGCGGCCAATCGTCTCTATCTGAACCGGGGACAGCAGGAGGACGCTGACGGGAATCCGGTCACCGACGATTTCGGAAACACCATCTGGCTGGGATTTGAAAACGGTCAGAATATCACCGGGGATACCGATGCGACCACGGCGCTGGCCGTGGCCGACGTCGACAACGACGGATACCCCGACCTGTTTGTCGGCAACCAGGTTGGCCCGAACAGGGTCTATCGGAACCTGGGCACCCAAGCGGACGGCAACGACGAGCTGGTATGGTTGGGATTCGACAGCGGTCAGAACGTTTCCAGCGACAGCCACGCCACCACCTCCCTGGCCGCGGATGACCTCAGCGGGGACGGCCTGGCGGATCTCGTGGTCGGCAACAACGGAGAGGCCAACCGCATCTACCTGAACCAGGGCTTCGATGGGGTCTCCGGTGACTGGCTCGGGTTCGGTGCCGGTCAGGACGTGGAAACCGGCGAAAGCGATGCCACCATGGCGGTCGCCCTCGGGGACGTGGACGGCGACGACGACCTGGACCTGATCACCGGCAATACCGGGGCCGCGGGTGCCCCCAACACGCTCTATCGGAATGACGGGACCGGTATCTTCGCAAAAGAGATCGACGTCGATCTGTTCCCGGATGATGTCCATGCCACGACCACCCTTCTGTTGACAGATATCAACGGTGACGGGTCCCCCGACCTGGTCGTGGGGAATGACCTGGAGGCCAACCAGCTATATATAAATGAAGGGCTTGATCTCAACGGCGCCGACACAACCTGGAATGGATTCGCTGCCGCCCAGACGATCACCGATGATGCCGACGCCACGACGGCCGTTACGGCCGGAGACACCGACGGCGACGGGGACGTGGACCTGGTTTTTGCCACCAACGGCGGCGCCAACAAGCTCTACCGGAACAACGGGTCCCCGGGCGCGCCCTTTGATGATATTCTGGTCGCCCCATTGACCGAAGATACCGGAGTGGTCGGCGATGCCACAACCGGCCTGGCCCTGGGGAACGTTGACGGCGACCGGGATCTGGATCTGGTATCGGGTAACGCGCAGCAGGTCAACGTCATCTACGCCAATGCGCCGGTGGCCGTCACCCGGATCGGGCTGGTGGGCATCAGCGTGACGGTTGGCGACCAGGGCATTACCGACGGGCAAGGCGCCTTTATTTTGACCGATGTCGGGGTCGCCGGATTCCTTTCCGGAACCATCTCGGTGGCGCCGGGCGGTGGCAGCGTCAGCGTGGGCGGCACCCTGGGCGGCCGGATCAACACCACGGGAGGCCCTGTCGATGAGACCGTCATCGTGGCCGGACAAACCCTCCGCATCAAATTTGACGGGCCGCAACCCTTCGAGTTCTTCGGCTCCGATTTTACCCTGAGCATCGGTGACGTTGTCACGGTGGAAGGCGATTTTGCCTTTGGCAACAATGAACTGACCGGACTCAACGCCAGGGTCTTCATGGGCGATGGGCCGGCGTTTCTCGATGCGGCCGGCACCGAGCCGAACCCCAGCGCCCGGGGCGTGATGCTGTCCGAGGCGGCCTTCTTCTACCGCAAAGGCTCCGGCGGCACATTTGCGTTTTATGCCGTCGGGAATGTGGAGTTGTTGGGCATCCCCGGGATCTCGTTCTCCGGCCGCGCCGAGATTCGTCTGCACAACACGGGAGTCGCCGGTGATATCGCCATCACCTTCCCGGAACCGATCACCCTTCCGGACGGCAGCACAACGAGCAGCGTCACCCTTGCCGCCGACACGCCCTTTGAATTTCAGGGCAGCAACATGGCACTGGATGTTCTGGGGCAAACCCTGACCGGTGATTTCTCCTTTACCCGGGAAGACGACGGGTCGTTTACCGTCGGTTTGTCCCAGGTCACTCTCAATCTGGGCGACAAGGATTCCAACGATCTGCATCCGGTCAGTGTTACGGTCACCACCGGGTTGCTGACCATGGGCGATGCCGGCCTGTACGGGGAACTGACCGCCGTGCCGACCATCCGCATCGATGGTTTCAACATCGCCACCACCGTGACGCTTCGCATCAACACCACCCCGGATCCGGTGGATCACGATGATAATCCGGGAACAGATATGATTCCCGCCAATTCGGTCCGGGTGGCGGCCGATGACGCCGGTGTGACGATCCTGGGACAAAGCCTGATCGGCGACTTCGTGTTTGAGCAGATCATCGGAGAGCTCAGCCCCCAGGCCCAGAACATCCCCGATGCCCAGCCGCCCAAAATCATCCGTATCGGTGCAGCTGAGGTGACGTTCTTCCTCGGAACGCCGGGCGCCGGCGTCCGGGTCGAAGACGGGGTCGGCATGTTTCTGGTGACCCCGGCCGGTATTGCCGGGCGTTTGGGGGGGACCATTTCTGTTGAAATTCCCGGAGATGCCCCGGTCGACTTCCAGGGAGAGCTTGGTGTCGCTGTCAATACGGCTGTGGTGGCTGTCGATGAACAGATCGAGGTGGGCTCCGAGACCCTGACGATCAACCTTCCGGCCGGGCCCTATTTCCGCGTCGAGGGCACCGACATCCGGCTCAACCTGCTGGGCCAGCGCGTCGGCGGGGATTTTATTTTTGAACAGACCGTCTCTGACACGGGAGCCACGGTGGTGCGCGTTCTGGCCCAGAACGTAAGCGGCCGGCTCGGTGACGGCGTCACGGATTTTGTGACCCTGCAGAGCAGGTTCGGATTTTTTGTCATCACCGGTGGTGCCTCCGGCGGGCTGGCCGGAGAGCTCGGCGGCACCGTATCGGTGAACATCCCGGGCGTGGAGATCTCCGGCGACATCTCCTTGGCCATCAACAACACCATCGGTCAGATCGACGAGACCATCACCTTTGGCCCCCAAAATGACGATACCACGGCCGTGGTTCTTGGGAATGTCAATGGCGATGTGCGTCCCGATCTGATTACCGGCAGTTACAACCAGACGAACCTCCTCTACCTCAATGACGGTTCCGGAAATCCCTTCGATTCCTTGGCGGCCCTGGAAATCGGGTCCGAAAGCGATCCGACCACCTCCCTGGCCCTTGGGGATCTCAACGACGACGGTATCCCCGATCTGGTTGTCGGCAACGCCCAGGGAACCCCAAACCGGGTCTATCTCAATGACGGCACCGGCATCTTTGTTGTGGCGGGCGACATGGATGTCAACAGCGCCAGCGATACGTCGGCACTGGTCCTTGGCGATATCGACGGTGATGAGACGCTGGACGTGATCGTCGGGCGCGACGGTGTCGAAAATGTCTATTTCAGAAACCTGGGCCGGGATTCCGACGGGAACTGGCTCGGATTCGAACCCGGTGCCGCCGTCGGCAGCGAAACCGACGCCACTAAGGCCCTGGCCCTCGGGGATGTGGACAACGACGGCGATCCGGATCTCATCGCCGGCAATTCCGGCCAGCCGGTGCGCCTGTATCTTAACGACACCGGCAATCTCTCGCTCAACGATGTCCTGCTGCCGACGTTGACCGCACCGGTGACCGCCCTGGCCATGGGCGATGTGGACAGCGACGAGTTCCTCGATCTGGTCGTCGGCATTGCCGGCCAGTCCAACCAACTGTTTATGAACAACGGGCTGGATAACACCAACGCCTGGCTGGGCTTTGGGAGCCCGACCGTGATCAACGGGGCGGCCGATTCGATCAACACCACTGCTGCCCTGGAACTCCTTGACGTGGACACCGACGGTGACCTGGACATCGTCGAGGGCAATGGCGGGGTGAGCGGCGAGACCGATCGCCTCTATCTCAACGACGGTGCCGGTGGGTATGCCCTCGATACCCCCGGCAAGTTCACCACAGCGGTGGGGATCACCACCTCCCTGGCCTCCGGTGATGTGGACGTGGACGGCGATACCGATCTGATCGTGGGCCTGTATGACGCCCCGAACCGGATCCATCTAAACGATGATATCGGGAACCTGGGCGACGGGCGTCCCATCGGCGTGGTCCGGCTGGAGCTTCCCGCCGGAGCCGGGGGCGCGTATCTCCGCTTTAGCGGAGACAATATCGAGATGCGGATCCTGGGTCAGGTCCTGACCGGTTCGTTCCGCTTTGAGCAGCAGAGCCGGCCCGACGGGGAGCGGGTGGTCACCGTTGAGGTGCCGTCCGCCACGTTAAGCCTGGCCGAAGGGTTGGCGGATCTCAACCTGAGCGGTTCCATGCTTTTGACCGGCAGCGGCCTGGCGGCCAAACTGTCCCTGGGTGCATCCCTGAATCTGGGTCCCGTGGAGTTGAGCGGCGATCTGAACCTGCTCGTCAACACCCTGGAGACCCCGGCGATTCTCAATGATGTCGATCAGACTTATCTGCCGGCCGGCCCGTTCCTCCGCATCGAGGGAACCGGAATCCAGGTGACCATCGGCACGGTTACCCTCACCGGGGATTTCGTCATCCAGCAGACCACCAACCAGGCCGGACAGCGGCGGCTGACCATCGCTGTGGCCAATGCCGGCCTGTCGATCGGCGATATCGGGATCACCGACGGGGAGGGCATCTTGTTGGTGCTGCCCGATGGGCTGGCCGGATCTTTGGACGCGGCCATCGATTTGAGCGGCATCGTCGACGGGGTGACGTTTACCGGCCGTTTTGCCATCGCCGTCAACCAGGTTTCCCGCGCCATCACCGAAGAGGTCCAGGTCAACGGAGAAACCGTGTCGGTGAACCTGCCGGCCGGCCCCTTTGTCCGGGTGGAAGGACGGGGCGTCGAGCTGACGATTATGGGGCAGACCCTGGGCGGCGACTTCTCCTTTGAGCAGGTGACCGGGGCAGGACTTGACGGCGTCATCGACACCGGGGACGACACGGCAATGACCCGGATTGCGGCCAGCAACGTGCATCTCAGTCTGGGCAGCGCCACCACCGATTTTGTCACGCTGTCCGACGGACAGGGCAGTTTTCTGCTGATCGATGACGGTCTCGACTCCCGTCTGGCCGGCGGACTCAGCGGAACGGTCAACGTTCTGATACCGGGCATTACCCTTTCGGGAACCCTCGGCCTGGAGATCAACGATACCGGCAATGCCGTCAACGAAACCTTCCGTGTCGGCGGCACCGATCAGCAGCTGGTGCTCGACACCGGCAATTATGTCCGGATCAACGGCACGGGTCTGATTCTCGAAGTCCTGGGGCAGCGCCTCGGCGGCGATTTCAGCTTCGAGCAGAGCCGGGCGGCCGGACCCGATAACACCCTTGGTACCGACGACGATCCGCGGATCCTCCGGCTGGGGATACAAAACGCGATCATCTTCCTTGGCGACGCCGGGGATCCGGAAACCCAGGCTGACGACGTCGGCGTCCAGGTGACCCAAACCGGCGCCCAGGAAGCCAAGTTCCTGGTGACCGAAGCGGGGATTGCCGGCGAACTCGAGGCCTCCGTTGCTCTGAGGGGCATCCAGGGGCTGAGTCTGGGCGGTACCATTACGCTCCAGATCAATGCTACCGAACAGGCCGTCAACGAAACATTCGAGGGGCTCGGATCACCGCTTGTGCTGCCGGCCGGTCCTTACCTGCGGGTGGAGGTCGACGGCAGCCTGACCCTTGCCGGCCAGGCGCTGAGCGGTGTCTTTGCGTTTGAACAAACCCGGGGTGCCGGTCCTGACGGGGTCCTGAACACCACCGACGACATTGGTATACTGCGGATTGCGGCGGCCATCGATCTCCTGCTCATTGGAGACGACAATGATACGCCCGGGGTCGACGATGACGCCGGCATCCGGATCTCCGAAGGTCTCGGCAAATTCCTGATCACGCCGGCGGGGTTTGCCGGAGAGCTCAGTGCTTCCGCCGTGATGACCATTCCAGGCATTGCCAGCGCTTCGGCCGAAGGGATTCTGGTTCAGATCAACACCACCGATCAGGCGGTCCATGAAACTTTCCGGCTCCGTGACGACATCGAAACCCTGGTGCTGCCGGCCGGCCCATTTATCAGCGCGGCGGTTTCGGGCCTGTCCCTCGACATATTCGGACAACGCCTGACCGGTGATTTTACCTTCACCCGACGCAGCACCGGCGACGGTCTCGACAATATCCCGGGAACGGAGGATGATCCCGTGGAGATCCGGGTCGCCGCCCGCAACGTGACCCTGCGACTCGGCACAGACGCCCGGGATTTCGTCGTGGTACAGGACGGCACGGGAGATCTTCAGATTTTCGGCGGCCCCGACGGCGGTCTGGCCGGCCGCCTCTCCGCCACGGTAACCGTGGATGTGCCCGGCGTGATGGTCAGTGGGACCTTCGAGGTGCGCATCAATTCCACCCCGGATGATGTGCCCCTCGATGTGGGCGGCGGCACTGTGATCACCCTGACGCCGGGGGTTCAGGTCACGGGCACCGGTATCCGCCTGACCATCCTGGGACAGACCATCACCGGCAGTGTCGCTTTTGAGAAGGACAGCACGAATAACGCGGTCGGTGTCGCGGTCCTAGACGCACGACTCGAGCTGGGTGACGGCGAAGATCCCTTTGTGACGGTCACCATCGATCAGGGCGCCATCCTGATTACCAACCAGGGCCTGGCCGCCCGGATGACCGCCGGCATCACCCTCAACCCGGCCCTGAGCGAGGACTTCAGCTTTACCGGATCGGTCACCGTCGCCATCAACACCACCAATGCCGCTGTCAACAAGACATTCGACATCGGCGGTGCCGGAACGGTCAGCCTGAATCTGGCCGCCGGCCCGTTCCTCCGGGTGCAGGCGGGTACCCCTGGAAACCCCGTCGAACTGGAGATCTTCGGACAGCGGTTTGCCGCGGTCGTTGCCTTTGAGCAGGTGACCACCGAGGGCGGCAACAAGGTTATCCGCATCGGGCTTACCGAGGTGGCACTCTTTATCGGTGACGACAAGAACACGGTAAATACCGGGGATGATATCGGGATTGCCCTGACTGCCGGAGCCGGTTCGGTGCTCATCACCCCCCAGGGTATCGCCGGCGAGTTCGAAGGCCAGGTGGACCTGTTGAACATTCCGTTCGAGATCTCCACCACGATCCGCATTCAAATCAACAACCTCGGCATAGCGGTCAGGGAAACGTTCACTTTTACAAACGCCGTCGGCGACATCCAAACGCAGATTCTCGATCTTCCGGCCGGACCCTATTTCCGGGCAGCCGCACTCAATACGGAAATTCTTTTCGGGGGACCGGGGCTGAAAGGCGATTTTGTTTTCCAGCGGGCCATAAGGGCCGGTGCGGATGGAGAGCTCGGCACCGGTGACGACGAGACCATTACCCTGGTCGGGGCCGCCAATATTGCATTCTCGGTGGACGGTGATTTTCTCAACCCGGATCTGAGCGGCGGCCAGGGCGCATTTGCCATCTTTGACGACGGTATTGCCGGATTTATCTCCGGAAAGGCCGAACTCCCGGATGTGGGATTGGGGCTCGAGGTCGGGGCCACGGTCGGCCTTGGCATCAATGACACCGGCCGGGATATCCTGGAAACGATCGACATCAACGGGCAAACCCTGGTGATCGACCTGCGGGCCGACCAGGATTTTGTGCTCCTCGTCCAGGATCTCGATTTCAACTTCAATGACCTCCTGGAGATCCGGGGCAATTTTGCCTTCGGCGGGGATGGGTCCTTTGAAGGAGAAGGCCTTGAAGTGTTCATTGGCCAGGGCCCCTCCCTGAAAGACGACGGCACCCCGAACCCGGATGCGGTGGGCGTGTTGCTGACCAATGCGTCACTGGCTTTCCAGAGATACACCGGTGATGCCCAGTATACCCTGTACGCCTCCGGCACCATCGCCCTGGTGGGTCTGGACGGGCTCCAGATCGAGGGCACCGCCACCTTCTCGATCAACACGACACCCCAGGTCCGCACCATTGCCACCCCCGGCGGGGACCAGAGCATCGGGCCCAACAGCTTCCTGTTCATCGGCAGCCCGGTCAGCTTCCGTGTGCCCGGCGTGCTGGATATCACCGGCGCCCTGGCCATCAGCCGCAAGCCCAGCGGTGTGCTCGATGTGAGCATCGCATCGGCGTCGGTCACCGTCACCGTCAAAGACCAGGAAGTCTTTAGCATCAGCGGCAATGCCAGCTTCTCCATCGGCGGGGCTGACGGCTTCCGGCTCCAGAATTTCAAGGTCGATGGATTCTCCATCTTCGGCCAGGATGCCGGCCTTCTTGCCGGCGGTGGTGTTGCCGCGCTGGCCGCCGAAGACGGCGATGCCGACCCGGTGCCCCTGGCCTTTCCCACCGCGGATCTGTATGCCCCCTTTAACGGGGCCGTGGTGGTGGGGAGCGGGTTCCGCACAGCCGGGTATGTGGATGTCCTGTTCAACGATCCCAACCGGGTCGGCCTGAACACGGTAACCATCCTTGACGACACCCCCGAACTGGAACTGTTTTTCAACGGCCAGGCCGTCACTATTTCCGGGCTGCCGACCCAGCTGGTCTACCAATCCGACAACGGCGCCCTGGTTCCGTCCACGGATCTGAGCGGCTCGGCCCTGGCCACTGCCGTTCCGAGCAACATTTTCCGGTACGCCATCACCGGCAGTATCAGCGGTAACGTCGGCCTGGTCACCGTGAACATCCTGGCCCAGTCCTTCTCGGACAACTCCGGCACCGGCAACTTTGCCGAAACCGAGCAGTTCAACCTGGTGGCCAACGAGGGCGACCAGCCCGGCCCCACGGCACAGCTGAGCAGCCCGACCAACGGCGCGACCCTCACCGCCCAGTCAATTAACGCCAAGCGGTATATCGACGTGACCTTCGTCAGTCAGGACGGCAGCGCCATCGTTAAAAACAGCATCAACGGCGATGAGATCCGGATTGTCGGACCGGGCGTGGCCGACCTGAAGGTGGACGGGGCCAATGTGCCGGACATTGTCGGCTCGCCCATGCTGATTTCCGGAACCGGGGATGAATCCACCACCCGGACCTACCGGTACTTTCTAAAGGATCAGGATAAGGATAACGCCACCGAGCTGTTCCAGCCCGGTGAAGTCACGGTCGAAATCATCAACAATACCTTTACGACGGCAGCCGGCGTCCATAACGGACTGGCCGATCCGAGCTCACCGCCGGTCTTGAAACAGAGCTTTACCCTCGAGGCTTCGGCACCCGGGGCCGCCGACAGCGACGAGCCCCTGGCCCTCGGCCCGCTGACCCTCCAGGGCCCCAGTATAGGTATCGAAGACATCGGCTTCAAGGACGGCATGCTGGTGCTGACCATCGGCATCGGTGTGGACCGGGCGTCCCTTAATTTCGGGGGCGACGGCAATTCCACCACCCCGTCTGCCGAGCAGCAGAACAGCGGCGTTACCGCGGAGCTGACCGGGATTCTGGGGACCTTCGATCTGGCCGTGGATGCCTTCGGGCTCCTGAGCGGGAACTTCCGGGTGGAACTTCCCGGCAAGTTCGGGCTCCGGGTCGCGGCCCTGGAGGTAGAAATCCCGGATGTGGTCACCGTCACCGCCGAGGGGATCGTTATTCAATATGATCCGGACGCCGATCGCGACCAGGAGCTGGTCCGGATTGAGACCGCCACCATCCAGTTCCAGAAGTTTGCCCTGCGGGGCACGATCCGGCCCTTTGATCCGGATCCGAACGATCCCAACAACGACCTGATCCCCGGTCTGGTGGTCCGCCAGAACGGCTTTGCATTAGGTGTGGCCGAACTTTGCTACGGGTGCGAGGATCCCGAGACCGCCCTGACGTCGACCAACGGTCAGACCTCCATCAAGTTCGGTGATATCCTCGAGTTCGACGACATCCGCATCGGGGTCAAGAACTTCGACGTCAATTTCGATACACCGGAGCCCTTCAGCGGCTCGATCTTCGTGGCCTCGGGTGGCGCCAAGTTCCTGCCCGGAAGGCCCGTCTCGGCAACCCTCACTGATCGCCAGAGCCCCGATGATAAAAATTCGGACGGCTCCGACAACACCGAAGCGATCCTGCTCCAACTGACCTTCTCCGGCGGGCGGGTCGACTCCTTCCAGTTCGAAGTCGACACCCTCACCGTCCAGATCAGTTCCTTTGTGACCCTGTCGGCCGTCGGGTTCACCATCGACACCGGCGCCGGGGACAACGAGGAGCTGGTTTCCTTCGTGTCGGTGGGGGCCACCGTCAAAATCGGGTCTATGGAGATCAGCGGCGAGGCCCGTAATTTCGCCTTCCTGGGAGACGGGACCTTCGTTACCAAACCCGGATTCGGGGTGTTTCTGAGCATCGGGTCCGCCACCGGCGACAGCTTTGCATGGCCGTCGTTTATGCCGATCAAGATCACGGCCATCGGCATCGAGTGGGCCGACATCCAGAACGACCCGGCCGATTTCGTCCTGACCCTGTCGGCCAGCGTGGATGCGATCGAGGGCATCGATGGGCTGGAATTCTCCGGGAGCATCGAGGGGATCAAGATCGCGCCCAAGCTCCTGGCCCAGGGACGGTTCCCGATCATCGACATTGCTTCCATCGGGGTCAGCGTCAAGGGCAATCTCTTCGGCGGCGAAATCGATGCCCAGCTCATCGGAGGCATCATCAAGCTCGACGAGAACTTCAATATCATCGGGCCGCTCGATTCGAGCACCCCCGTGGCCAAGCGGGTCTTCTTCATCGGGGTCCAGGGTGGTTTCAGCATGGCCGGGCTGGGCGGGCTGACCATCCGGTTTGCCATGAGCGAGCTCGGCCCCCTGAGTGTGTTCATCAATGCGGAACTGCCCAGCGGGATCATCCTGGTCCCGCAAATCGGGCTGGCCATCAACGATTTTTCCGCCGGGGTTGAATTCTACAAGAGCCTGCCGTCCATCGAGGATCCCTTTGCCCTGCGCGGGCCCGAGTTCGGTCTGCCCACCGAACTATCGCCCGAACAGTGGCTGGCATCGGTGAAGGACCAGGTGGCGATCCAGGCCCGGCTGCTTGCCGAAAACCCGAACCTGAACGGGTTTACCGCGGCCTTTACCTCTCCCATGATCATCACGGGAGGCGCCAAGCTCTACAGCATTTACACGTCCAAGGAGGCGTTCAACGGCCAGGTCACCATCAAAATCAGTACCGACGGTAAATTCCTGATCGTGGGCCAGCTGAATTTTGCCTCGGACAACATCAGTGTCAGCGGCAAACTGTATGCCGATCTCTCCAACGTGACCGCCGGGGAAGTCACAGTCCTCTTCCTGGCGGACATTCCCGACCAGATCCGGCTCCTCACGGTCCACGGCAAGCTCAAGACCGGATTCCGGAACGCCTCCGGTGAGGAAGTCATGTTCGATGTGGTGGACGAGCTGCCCGCCACGCCCACCAGCGACCAGCAGCCGGCCGCCGCATTGATCGATCCGGTGCAGGATGGCGGCAGCATCGATCAGACGACGGCCAACTCGGAAGATCGAAAGGTCGACGGCAAACGGTATGTGGACGTCAACTACCGGGCGCCGTCCGGGGCCGAGCTGGACTATGCGTCCATCCTGGACGATGACGACGAATTTGCCGCCTCCCTCAACGGCGGGCCGGACCTGCCCGTCGACGGTCGGCCAACGCCCATGGAGACCATCATCACCGATATCGGCCCCATCACCGTTCCCCTGGTGCTGGAAGACATTAACGGGACCCGGAGTGTGACGCGGTTCGGTCCCAGCCGTGAGGTGCTCGTCCAACAGGAAGGGGCGTATGAAACCTTCACCGACGCGCAGCTCCTCGATCAGGCCCGGACGGATTTCGGCGACCGTCTCGGTCTGGCGGTGGAAGACATCCAGGTCGAGGTGGTCGATGGCAATGACGTGCTGGTCCGGACCATACGGGCTGCCACGGCCCTCAAAAAGGAGGTCCTTGTCGAGAAGACGGACGGCCTGTCCGGTGCCACCGACGATGAATTGTTGATTGCCGCCATCCGTCGCAGCGGCTCCGGCCGGTTCCGCTATGTCATCGAGGATGCCGGTTTCGACTTTGAAAAGGGCGAGATGGTGCTCACCTTTGCATCGGGCACCTTCAAGACGGCCGACGTGATCCTGGAAGACGGCAACGTGGTGCCCGGCACCGAAAACGGCGACGTCGCCCTCCGCTTTTTCATCGAAGGGGCCACCGCCATCCTGGCCGACCCGGGCGCCGGTGCCAACATCGACATCAACTCCCTGAATGACCGCAATTACATCGATGTCGTCTTTGTCACGCCCACCGACCCGGAAAACCTGACCATCGACGCCGGCTCGATTACCGATTTCGAACCGGAGTTCCGCCTGACCGGTCCGGGCATAGGCTCCATCACTTTAGACAGCAGCCGGCCGCCGGTGCTTCTTGATGCCGCCGGCGAGCCGAAAACGTATCGCTACTGGCTGTCCGGCAAGTTTGCCGACACCGGCGATGTCACGCTGACCTTCCTGGTCGATGCCGGCGTCGCTGTCAACGACATCTGGACCATCACCCTGGACGACGTCAAATACAGCTATGCGGCCGGCGGCAGCGACACCATGAGCGACATCGCCACGGAGCTGGCCCGGCGCATCGATGCGTCGGTGACATTCCTGGCCAGCTCCGAAGATGAAACATTGGTCATCACCAAGGTCGGCGGCGGCGACTTCAGTATCGAGACGACCACGTCCGGTGACGGCACGGCGACCATCGGAGATGCCACCGGCGCGACCAAGGCCGTGATCCTGACCGGGTCCGTAAGCAGCGGACAGACCTGGGGCATCGACGCCAAGGTCGGCCCGGCGGCGCCGGCGACCCTGGCCTCGGTGACGGCCACCGGCGATGACGATCTGAACAGCATTGCCGGCCAACTGGCCCAGGCCATCGATGCAGAGGCCGGGTATAGCGCCCGGGCCGACGGGGCGGCCGTCGTGATCACGATGCTTGCGGCCATCAGTGATCCGGCGGATTTTACCGTTACCCCGCGGGCACCGCCGGAGGGCACCGCATCCGCTTCTGATAATGTGCTCGAACCGGTAATCGGCATCACATTGAGCGGGGACGGCACTGCGGCCGTCGACTGGACCGTCACACTGGACGGCACGGACGTTACGGTGACCGGCGGGTCCGGGCTGGCGGTCATTACGTCGGATCTGGCGGATGCCGTCGACGATGCAACCGATTATATCGCCGTTGCCCAAGGCCATACCCTGTTTGTCCGCAGGGTCGACGGGGACACCTTCCCGGTGAGCACCACCCTCCCCCTGGGCGGCTTCGCCGATCTGACAGATGTCAGTTTCGAGGCCCAGAAGGTGACCCTGGGCGGCCAGGTGGCCGATGCCCAGCTCTGGGAAATCGAGGTCGATGGGGCGACCGCGTCCTATACCGCCTCGACCGGGGATGCGATTGCCGAAGTCGCCGAGGGGCTGGCCGGCGACATCACCCAGAACATTGCCGGATTTACCGCCCTGGCCGTGGACAACTCGGTGATCATCATCGCCATCACCGACCGCTTTGTTTCCATCACCGCCGACGTGCCAGCAGCCGGCGGCAGTATCATTGCCTCGGCCACCACCAGCGCCGCTTCGGTGCCGGTCCGGCTCGGGGACCCCGAGCAGTTTGTCACCGTGGTCTTCCCGGACGGCCCCATCGACTTGGGCGTAGTGGAAGGCGATGAGATTGAGATCGTCAGTGTCGTTGTGCCGGGTACCAACGGGGATGCCGACTGGACCGTGGAGCTGGATCCGGTGGCGTTGCCCCTGGAGGTCACGCCGAATATCTACCGGTATAAGCTGATCATCGATCCGGGTTCCTCCGAGCTGTCCACGGTCATGGTCCAGTACGCGTTTGTCGATGAGTCCTTCAAACTCGACGGGGCGCCCTATGACCTGGATGCCGGCAGCAACAGCGACATCAATGATCCTGAGGAAAACCCGAAAGTCATCCAGCGATTTACGTTAGGCGAGAGCGCTCCCAGCACGATCCGGGTGACGATGCCCGATGCCCCCGACACCTACCCGGATGCCTTTGCCCTCGATCCCGCCACGATCCTGGATGCGGGAGCTGAATTTGATGACGCCGATGGTGTGGCGGAAAACGGGGTTCAGCTCGCCAACAGCGGCAACTGGATCATCACCCTGGATCCGTTCCGGGATGTGGTTCAGGTCGGCAGCTCCAACGTGTTTGATTTTCCGATTACCGTAGACTTCCCGGAAGGAGAGGACCCGACGCCGTCGGTGACGGTGACCATCGAGTTCGACGAGACTGCCTTTGCCTACACCGGGCCGACCAGCGGCGGCACCCAGGGCGGGGATACCGAAGAACAGATCAACCCCGGATCCACCAACAACCGGACCTTTATGGATGTCGCCTTTTTCCCGAGCACGGGGAGCGAACTGGAGGAACCGCTGATCGAGGATCCGGAAAACGAGTTCACCATCGGCGGTTTCGGCGGCTCGGCGGTCACCTTCTCCGACGATCCGCATAATCTCATCAACCTGGGCGGCGGCCGGTTCCGGTACCTGCTGGAAGGAGACTTTACGGCGGGCGACGTGGAGATCCACTTCATTGCCGACCAGTGGGGCAACGGCATTCTGAACCGGGCCTTTACCCAGACCTTTACGGTCCAGGGGACCACCGCCGATCTGATCAAACGGATCATGGTCCCGGTGCTGGATGAAAACGGGGACCCCACCGGTGACGAAGAAGAAACCATCGTCGCCCTGAACGGCCGCGGCATCGGCCAGGATACCATCAACGAGAACGGATACCTGGAGGTGGTGTTCCGACCCAGCGGCGAGAACAGCATCGAGGCCAGCTCCATCAACGGCGACGAGCTGGAGGTTCGGGACAGCGAGGGGAACCTGGTGCCGCTGGATCCGCAGCCCCAGCGGGTGGGATTGTCCGACACCTATCGGTATCTGTTTACGGCTGCCCTGGAACCGGGACCTTACACTGTGGATATTATGCCCGGCAGCATTTTTGACACCGCCGGGGTCGTCAACCAGCCGGAGACGGAAACGTTCATCGTGGAACAGGCCGTCGCCGCCCTGGCCGATCCTATGGACGGGGATGTGGTCAAGCGGGAGGATCTCAACAGCCGGGGCTACGTCGATGTCACCTTCAACCCGGTCCAGACCTTTGCCAATGATGGCACCGTGCTGACCGAGTCTGCGGTGGACCCGGATTCGATTCTCGACCGCGCGCCTGAAATTACCATTTCCGGTAGTGGCGATGACGACATCGTGGTCGACGGTCAACCGATCCGCCTGGATGGCAGCGACACCTACCGCTATTTCTTTACCGGCAAGTACAGTGATGGCGCGATTACCGTCGAATTCATCTCCGGCTCCTGGCAGGATGCGGACGGCAACCCGATTCAGCAGGAGCAAATCGACGACACCGATGCCGGCCAGGTGGACATTCCCGATCCGATCCGGGGACGGCCATTCATCGACGTCTCCTTTGATCCCACCAATGGATCGACGGTGGATGCCGACACCATCGATGGTGACGAATTTACCCTCATGGGCGCCGACGGCGAAAACCTCGTGTTTGACCAGGTTCTCCAGGTCGACGAGACCACCTTCCGGTACCTCTACCGGGGTCAGGTCGACACCGGTCCCATGACCGTGACGTTTGTCGCCGGCGCCTGGTCCGATACCGAAGGCAACGACGGCGCAGCCGGTACCGGAACGATCAATGTCATCAGCAGCGCCCAGGTCTTCTTTATCGAACTGTCCGGCGGCATCATCCTCCAGGCCGCCGACCTTTTCGACGAACCGCTCCTGGAGGTCAAGGCATCGGCGGTGTTCGAGGCCGACTTTGAGCGGAAGGTCTTCACCCTGGCGTTCAGCGGGCAACTCAAGGTCATCAAGCTGGGTACCGTGGGGGCGACAGCCGGCCTGTTCGTGCTCGACACCAGCAATACCCTGAGCGACCTGCCCCAGTTCTGGGGGGTGGCCACCCTGGAGACCAATTTCGAGGGCCTGGAGCAGTTCGGCATTTTCCTCTACGCCAAGGGCACCCTGCAGATCAACACCACCGAGTTTACCAAGATCGAGACCCTGACCCTGCCGGGGATCGGGCCCAACGGCAGCGATGCCACCCGGGTCTTCGAGCTGCCGCCGCTGAGCTTCTCCCTGGAGCTTGCCGGCCTGCTCCGGTTGCGACCGCCGGGCACCGACACCGACCTGGTCCGGATGCAGGGCGGCTTCTATCTGAGCATCAATCCAGAACGGTTCGAGATTTTTGCCACGGCGGAGCTGTCCTTCGGTGTGGGCGACGCCCAGCTTACCTACGGCGAGGCCACCGGCCTGATCGTGATTGTCACGGGATTGGGTGCGGGACAGAACCCCGGGGTGGCCGGCTATCTGTCGGTCCGCGCCGGAGCGTCCCTGGGTCTGCCGGACGTCGGAGATCTGTTCAAGTTGAGCGGATCGGTCACGGTGATGTTCAACACGACGCTCCAGGATCAGATCTTTAACATTCCGGATGCCTTCTTACCGCTCCTGGATGAGGGAGATCCCACCACCATCGAAATTTTCGCCTCCGCGCCCAGCCTGGACGGCCAGCGAAATCCGAGAGCACCGCCGGGCGGAGAAGTGTATGTCCAGGCCAGCATCCAGGCCGAGCTGAGCATCGGCGGGGTGATCACCCTTATCGGTTTCGTCCAGATCGAGGTCGCTGTGGGCGCAGACGGTGCCCGTCTGGAGGTAACCGGCGCGGTGAGCACCAAGATCGCCTTCCTGGGGTCCCTCACCGGCACCGTGAATCTGGCCATCTTCATCGGGCCCCGGACCGGGATCGTGGGCCGCGTATTCCTGGCCCTTTCCAGCAATGACATTCCGGGTATCAATATCAACGGTGTCTTCCTCCTGGAGATCAACACGTTTACAGAAGGCGATGCGGTCGAGCGGACCATTGAGACCTTTAAAATCAAAGAAAAGACGTTATTTGCAGGCACCGCAAAGGAGCGGATCGTATTCGACGGATTTGAGCGGGACGAGGCCGGAAACCTGGTGGTGGTCGCGGAGCAGGTCGGTGTGGTGGGCGGCTTCCGGCTGGTGCTCGGCGATGAACTGAACATCGCCGATATCCTGGTCATCCAGGCCGAGGTGAAGTTCCGACTGGAGCTGGCCGGAGACAATCCGGGCATCGAACTGATCCTGAACGGGATGATGAAGCTCGGCCCCCTCGGCGAGGTCAGGCTGGTGGACAGCGGGTTCCGGATCAACGGGGACGGGCTGGTGGCCCGGCTTGACCTGCAGATCGAAGGCGGGTTCGGTGGGGATGTCGGCCTGGCGTTCGAAGTATCCGCGCTGTTGACGCTCAATACCACCGGGCGCGTCCAGTCCCTCGGGTCCAGCACCGTGGATCCCGGGTTCCGGCTGAGGCTGGAGGGGAGCGTGACGTTCCTCGGATTCGCCAAGGCCCAAGGGATGGTGGACATCATCATTGCCCAGGATATCTTTCAGCTCGAGTTTGCCGTCTCGTTTAACCTGGGCGGATTGGTGTTCGAGGCCAGCGGTGGGGCGGCCATTGTGGGCGGCGATGATCCGGGCTTCGTGCTCAAACTGAACGTGCGGGCGGTGGCCGATATCGATGTCTTCTACATCGAGGCGTCCGGACGCTTCGAGCTGAACACCACCAACACCCAGCGCCTGGGTGTGGCCGGCAATTCATTTCTATTGGAGCTGTCCGGAAAGGTGGAGATCCTCAAGGTCCTGAAGATGGACGCCACTTTCCGGGTGGAGGTCCAGGACAACGAATGGTCGTTCATGCTGAGTGCATCCATCGACTTTTTCGGCATCGTCAAACTCGACGGCAGCCTCTACCTGGATTCCAAGGGAAATTTCGATCTCCAGCTTCGGGGCCGGATGGTGCTGGGGTCGAGTTCGTTCGGCCTGATCGGCGAATTCCACTTCCGGGTCCGGTCGGAGGTGCTTTCCGATGCCATCGGGAACCCCTACTTCATCTTCGAGCTGAGCGGTGGCGCCTCGGTCAAGGCCAAGGTGTTCGGCATCACCCTGGCCGGTCTGAGCCTCGATTTCTCCTTCCGTGCCGAGGGCAACGGCCGGGTGCCCATCGTGCTCAGCATCACGGTCAAGGTCAAAATCCTGTTTGTGAAGGTCAAGAAAACCGCCCGATTCAAAGTCGGCGTCCTGGAGCTGCCCAAACCGGTCTTCCTGGGCGGCCAGGCGGGGGATCCCAGGGGCTGGAACCCGGACACGGGCGGCACCCTCCATCTGAATGTCGGTGACCGAAAGGGGGATCGCAATATCGCCGTCGACGACAACGACGAGCCGTTTATCATCGAGCAGCTCGGCGGCGCCGGTGGCAAGGCGCTGATCAAGGTGACCGCCTTCGGCCGCAGCAACATCTTCGACAACGTCACCAACATCGTTGCCGATTTCGGCCCGGGCAACGATTCGTTCCGCGTGCTGTCCGGTGTCACCGTTCCGGTGAGCGTCCGTGGCGGCAGCGGACAGGACGTGCTCATCTATGAGGGCAGCGGTGCCGCCGACATCTTCGGCGACGGCGGTTCCGATTATATCGAAATCAACGGTCCGGCGGACGTTTTCGTGGCCGGCGGCAACGAGTCGAGCACACCCGATGATCCAAAGGGTGATTATATCGTGCACACCGGCACCGGCATGGCCGTCATCGATGGCGGCAACGGGGATGACCGCATCTTCGGCGGCACGGAAAACGACATTCTGGTCGGAAACGGCGGCCACGATGACATCACGGGTCCGGCGGCCGAAGTATACGGAGATTACCCCCGGGCGGGACTGGGCATCTCCAACAGCGGCTCGTCAGGAGACGATCTGGTCACCCTGACCGTGGACGATCCGGCCGCTATTGTGGATTTGGGCAGCAACACATCGGCAGAAGGAGACACCCTGGAGCTCTTCGGGCGACCCGAGGGGGATCGTTTCGAGATTAAGCCGGTGGGCGGCCAGGCTGGACGGGTCGATATCGTTGTTGCCACGGCGGCGGCTCCGGGCAACACCGAGGTACGCGCCGTCAGCGGTCTCGAACATCTCGAAATCGACGGGCGGGGTGGGGCCGACACCTTCACGGTGCGAGACATGGATAACGCCGGCTTGCGCAGTTTCCTCATCAGTATGGGCCGGCGCTACACGGTCAACGGCACCCGGATCATCGTGGAAGATATCGACGGCAAGAAGTTCAACCGTGAAGTCCCCAATGCCGTGGCCTTCGATGACAATGCGGCCGACAGCGTGTTGATCGAAGGCGATGATGGAAGCGACGAGTTCGAGCTTCGGGCCGCCGGGGCGGATCCCGATAGCGGGTTCTTCACGGAAGTGGGCGTGGCGCGCACCACGGGCGGCACCACTTATGAAGTGATCATTGGCCAAAGCATCCGGGCCGAAGGCGATGCGCTCACGGTTGACGCCAAGGCCGGAGATGATGTCATGGATGCGGCCCGGTTGGGCTATGCGGACCCGGAGGAGGGGACGCGTCAGACCGACCAGATCGCTCTGACCCTGATCGGCGGCAGCGGCGACGACCGGCTCATCGGCACCCCCTTTGAAGACGTCCTGGACAGCGGGATGGGCAGCGATACCGTCACGGGCGGTGAGTCCCGGGATATTTTCTTTGATGCCAGTCTTCCGGGATCGGGCGATGTGGACACCCTGGTGGAACGCTTCGATGCCGACATCACCCTCACCGACAGCACCCTGATCACCGGCGAGATCCTGGGTGACGGCCGGGTGCAGATCATTACGGTAACCGACGGGATTCAGGCCGGCCCGGAGATCCAGCGGGTACAGCACAGCGCCACCGGCGGCACCTTCAAACTGATTTTCGATGGTGAGGCCACCGACGACATCGCGTACAACGCCCCGGCCGCGGTGGTGGAATTCCGGCTCCAGAGCCTGCCCGACATTGCCGACGTAGCGGTCACCCGGACCGGCGACGGCAGCGAGAAGCGTCCCTTTACCTGGACCATCGCCTTTGTCGACGCTTTCGGATCGGGCGGCGATCCTATCGATGTGCCGGCCCTTGAAGCGGAGGCGGCCGACCTCACACCGGTGAACGCACAGGTCACGGTGGCGGTCATCGAAGACGCCGTCACGCTGGATGACGACATCCCCGAGGTCCAGCGGATTACCCACAGCGGTGCGGGCGGCAGTTTCGAGCTGTTCTTCGAAACCCTGCCGGACGACACGATCAGTGTACCCTACAATGCCACGGCCGGTCAGCTCGACGCCCTGCTCGAATCCCTGGACAGCATTGGACACGTGCAGGTGACCCGGGTGACCACCACCCCCTACACCTGGGAAATCACCTTCTTTACCGAGGATAACGAGCCGGCCCGGATGCCCCAACTCCGTGCCGAAGACGGAAGCCTGCAGCCCGGGGGGCTCATCGGCAACTCCCCCACGGAAGCCGAGCTGGACCAGACCTTCAATGAAGACGATCCGAACATGCGATTGCTGGATACGGCCGATCGCTATCGGGCCGGTGCCATCGTCGAAGATCTCAAGTCGATTTTCGAGGTGGCCGAAATCAGCGGCGGCGGTGGGCGCAACATCCTGGTCATCGGCGACGTGGACGGCACGGTCGGCGTGGGCAACGCCCAGATCCCGGTGTCTGATTGGACCGGCAAGGCCACCCTCGACAACCGGGGCAATGCCACCCTCGATGAGACCGGCTTCCTCAATGAGCTTTACATCATTAATCTGGTCGGCATCGGCGGGACCCAGGTGGCGGTACGGGACAGCGGTGAGGGCAGCGGCACCGACGAGATCATCGTCAACGGTACCAACGAGTCCGATGTGATTACCCTCAATGCCGTGGGCAGTGGTGAGAACCGGACCGGGGCGGCCGTGTTTGACAGTGCATCGGCACCGTCGGTGGACATCGTCACCTTCCGGGCCATTGAACGGGTCACCCTCAACGCCCTGGGCGGGGACGACCGCCTGATCAGCAACGACACGGCGGCGGTGACCGTTGTGAACCTGGGCGGGGGCGACGACGCCATTGTCATCGGCACGGTACCGTTGATCCCCGACACCGGCAACCGCACCCTGGAATTTCCGGAAGGGGTACCGGTGGTGGATACGGAAAATCTGACCAACGGCAACTCCAATTTCCTGTATATTCTCGGTGAGGACCAGAACGACGAGTTCGAGGTGAACTTCAACCGGGCCCAGCTATTCCTCCACGGGGGCAGCGGGGACGACCGCTTCCTGCTCAAGACCTTCCTCGTGCTCAAAGAGAACGCCGACAATCCGGATGAGACCACCAACCTGTCCAATGTCTTCGGCGGCACCGGTTCCAACCGATACAGCTACCTTGAAAACGGACCGGTAAAGATCAACGGCGGCCCCGGCATCGACTCCCTGGTCATCGTGGGCACGCCCATCGGGGACACGTTTGTGATCACCGAAACGGCCGTCGCCGGCGCCGGTCGCCTGGTCTCCTTCCGCGGTATCGAGGCCCTGGAAATTTTCGGGGCCGGCGGTGCGGACCACATCTACCTGCTGAGCACAAGTGAGCTCTTCACCACCACCATCAACGGCGGCAGCGGCGATGATGTCATTCACCTGGGCGGCGATCATCCGCCGCTGGTCTTCGACCCGCCGGAATTTACCTACCAGCCGCCGGCCATCCAGGTGGAACTGCCCCCGACCCTGGAGTTTGTCCAGGAGGTGAAACGCTTCGGCAACTTTACCTTCGAGTTCCGCCTCGGGTTCTGGGAGTCGATCATCTCCACCTTCATCGGCGCCAACTCCTTTGTCGAGCAGGCCCAGCGGGCCGTGGAGCGGACCATCCACGGGTGGTTCGACACCTGGAAGCTGAACATTCCGAATTTCCGAAACCCGACGCTGGAATTCGCCATCAGTTCGGCCACAGAGTACACCAAACGCTTCCTGGGCATTGTCATATCGCGGAAGATCCGTGTCCGGGTCAGGGGGCTTCAGGTGGCCTACGAACGGGGTGTCCTGGTATCGCGCTCCACCAAGGTCCAGCCAAAGCCGATCACCGTGGATCCGCCGCCCTTTGCCTATAAACAACCGGCCCAGTTCACCGTAGGGGACATCAAGGGCCGCGTCATCATCAAGGGCGGAGAAGGCTTCGAGGAGTCCGGCGACACCCTGATCTTCCACAACGGGGCGGGGGCCAGCGAAACCGGCCTGATCACCCATCGGGTGGTGCCGCGGTTTACCCAGACCGGCATCGATCCGGATACCGGAGAACCGATTTTCGAGCAGCAGCTTGATGAAAACGACCAGCCGATTGCCGATACCTTCCAGTCCATTGAAGGCTTCGGTCTCAACATCCCGCTGGAGGGGTTTGTCGGCCCCGATACGGTACGCACCTTCGGTGTGCTGGTCGAGGCGGTCGAACACCTGGATCTGAGGCTGGCCGATGAACAGCCGCCGCTCACCAACAGCGCCAACCGGGACGACACCGTGTACGTGGCCCTCCTCGAGCAGCGGAATTCCGAAATTCGGGGACCCCCGGATGCGCCAGCCAATCCCCTCCTTTCGGATGCCGAGCCGATGCGCCTGACCATCGTCACCGGTGAGGGTGACGACCACGTTTTCCTGAGACAGATCACCGGTGATACCACGGTCCTGGGCGGGCCCGGCATCGACCATCTCACCTTGTCCGACCCCAATGTCAACAAAACTCTGGGCGGCCTCGGCGCCCGCATTCTCTATGACGGGGACGGCCATATCGACGAACAGACTCGACGAGTGGCCAACCTGACCGAAATCGGTTTCCCCGAGGACCTGGAGCTCCCCGACGTTTTTGCCAATACCGGCGATCCCGACACCGCCCAATCCTTCACAGATGCCCGCGGCAATGAAGTGCTCTACTGGGATGCCGATTTGCAGCCCATTCTTTTCCAGGAGGCGCAAGGCCTCGCGCTCCGCACCGTGGTCCTGAGAGATGACGGCGATATCGTCACCGACCTGGTCCGGGAAGAGGGCGTGCCCGAGGAGGGGGTGCAGGAGACGGGACGGCATAAAGCCAACGACCTGGACGAACTCCTCTTCCTGAACGCGGCCCTGGAGGAGGTCACGGTCGACCATTCGAGCCTGGATGATGTGCCGGCCGACCAACTGATTCCGGTGATCGTGGCACCCACCGACCCACGCGGCACAGGTACAACACGAAATGTCTATCTCGATGCCGACGCCAACCGGGTGTTCCGGCGGTACAGCGGCGACCTGCGCAACCGGCCGTCGATACTGACCGATTATAACGAGCCGAGCCGCCGACCGGTGTACATCGACGGCGAGGGCAACCGAACCTTCGATCGGCTCGATCCGGACGGCTTCCCCCACAAGGTGTCGTTCGTGACCGACTTTGACAATGGCACCCCGCTGTACGTCGACAGTCGCGGGTTGCGGACCGAAATGGACCCGGCCGTCCTGGTCGTGGACGAGTTCGGGCCGGATATTACGGTCTATCAGCGTCCCGTGGGGTCGGCACGATTCGGCTCCATCCTTGTGGAGGTCAGCAAGGACGGCGCCACCTGGGTTGCCACGAACACCACCTATGATGTCGGCATTCCCGGGGATGAGAATCGCTCCGGCACCTACGTCCGCTCCTATGAAATTCCGGGAGCATACGGATCCGGTTTGGATCAGCAGTACAAATTCCTCCGCATCCGCCACCTCCCCGGCCAGCCGGCCTTCCAGCTCGATGCGGTCGGCCTCCCGAGGGGTCACGGCGGTCCGGAGAACAGCACCAAAGAAACCGCCTTCCTGTCCGCGATTGTGGACGAGTTCAACGAAACCACCGTCCCCGACAGTGAACTGCCCGGTGCCGCCGGCGCGCCCAACAGCATTTTTGCCAATGTCGACAGCGGCGAGAGGATCGTCTACCGGTCCACCGGGCTCGACCTGCCGGCGCTGATTCAGATCAACCGCAGCCAAGTCCAGCCGTTTACCCGGACCGAGGACTTCCGATTCGCCGATCCTTCGGCAGCGGTGGATCACCTGGTGGTGAACGGTGTCGACGAAGCCGGTGTCGACGGAATACTGGATACCATCGACATTGCGGCCGACAGCCTGGATCCCGACGGAAAGATCCTCTACAAGTCCGGGACACGGACGGACGTCTTTACCGGAAACCCCGTGCCCGTGACCCTCACTCTGGCCCAGACGCCGGTGGACCGCCGCCTGGTGACGGCGGTGGGATTCCGAGCGTTTACGGCGTTTACGGCCGATGCGGTCAGAGACACCATTACGTTGAACAGCAACGTGGTGGGGCCGCTGACCCTGGTGGCCGAATATCTGACCAGAGACGGCAAAACCCGCACCCAGAAGTTTGAATACGCCGCCGGAGCGAGCCGGACCCTTTCCCTGTGGGGGGATCTTGGCAACAGCGGTAGTGTGAGCATCACCACGCCGGAAGCGTTGATTCAGGGGACCCATTTTACGGTCAGCGGAAGGGTCGTCACATTGACCGGATCGGCCACCTCCCTGGTCGACGTGGTGGTCAACTACCCCCTGGAGGAGCGGGTCTATGTGGGCGGTGAACCGGTCCTGGAAGTGTTCGTCAACGATCTGAACGAATTTGATATCCGGGCCGTTGCCCATGACGGGTCCGAGCAGGTCTTCGACCTGTACACGGGCGATCCAGTGCTGAATCCGTTAGATACTCAACTCCGGCACGAAGCGGGAACACCCGTGCAGCACATGGCCGGTGACCCGGCACTACATTATCGCGGGGAGGTGCAACGGTGGCTGGGTGACGAGCCGGTCTATGATGAAAACGGCGATCCGGTCCTCAACTATGATGGGGCGATCTTCCGACACCAGCCGGGCCAGGTCAAGATCCACGACCGGCGGGACCTGGTGTTCGTTCCCGATGTCCTGACCGCTGCCTACGATCCGGGCAACCGGATTCTGCCCCTGACGACCGATCAACTGGTACTGAACCCCAACAGCGGCGTGTCGGGCTGGACCCTGGACTTTGACCGTTCCGGGACCGTGGCGGACCCCATCGATCCGAGCCGCCAGATCTCTCTGGCTCCTGACCGGGTCGTGTCCGTAACTGTCTCCAGCGATCGGGGGATTTTTGCCCTGTACGAGGGAGCCGGATTTACCCTGAACCGGAGCAGCGGTCTGCTGACCCTGGATCCCATCGAACCGGCACGGATCGCCGGCAATGTGACCCTGGAAGTGAATCTGGCACTCCTGGCATTTCATGTTCCGGGAGACTCCAAGGTCACCTTCGGGGACGAGGATGTGGCACCGGGCGATCCGGTGGTCAATGCCAGCGGCGGCAATTTCGTGCTGGGTATTGCCGATGACGGGGAAACGGTACTGACCTACACCGACAGCCAGAGCGATGCGGACGCCGATCCGACCAAGGTTACTACCGGAACAGCAAAGGACAGATCATCAAACACCGCCGCGGCGAGCCGCTGTTTGTCGAGGTGAGCCCGGTAGAATTTGCCGAGGCCGTCTTCTCCGACGCCGAGCTGAGCACGCCGGTGCCCATGCGGCACACCGGAAAAGAGCCGAGGATCTATTTCGGAGGTGAGCCGGTGCTGTACACCGCGGCCGATCCGGTGCCCCATGCCCTCCAGGTCCATCGAATCGCCCTGAGCGCGGCCCCCGAAGACATCCTGTACACCAATGCCCTATTCGATCCCACAGCCGTCACCAACGACCGGGTCGTGATCGATGTCAGTTCCGGCCGGAACGATTTTACCGTTGCCGCCACCCACGCCGGCGCCACCACCATTACCACCGGCAGCAGTGATGACCGGATTGCGGTGCGCCGCACCACCGGCAGCCTGTCCATCGATTCCGGCAGCGGGGAAGATACGGTGTTTGTGGGCAGCATGGCCGGATTCTGGCGGATACCGGTGGACTCCAACACGGTCGAATTTCTCAATGTCAACGGCGATGCCAACGGCATCCATGGGGCGCTGACCATAAGCGGGGGCGAGCAGGATGTGATCGACCGCCTGATGGTGGATGACACGGGCGATGCGGGTGACAATATCGGCCAGCTGAGCGCCACCCGGATCACCGGTCTGGGGATGACCGAGGGCATCACCTACGCCCACTTCGAGGCGGTCGTCACACGGCTCGGCGACGGCAACGATCAGTTCACCGTGACCGGTACCGCCGACGGGGTGATTACAACGGTCCACGGCACCGGCGGCAGCGATACACTGGTGGTTGACGGTGGCGGCGGTCCGACGGCTCCGCTGGTGATTTATGGGGACACATCTGCACCGGCTCCCGGCAACTACACCGGGGCCTACCTCGTGGCCGACAATCCGGCCGGCGATGTCGTTGACGCCTCAGCTGCCACCCGGACGGTCATTATCCACGGCGGACCGGGCAATGACACCATCACCGGTGGCCAGGCGGGTGACATCATCACCGGCGGGTCCGACGATGACACCATCGCCGGTGGAGACGGCGCAGACACCATCTACGGCGATTCCGGGTTCAATGTCCATCTGGAGTCCTGGGTCAATACGCTGGTGGCTGCCGCTGACGCGGGCCGGGACGAGATCCATGGCGACGACGGTGAAGACACCCTCTTTGGTGAGGGTGATGACGATACCCTGTTCGGCGATGCCGCCGGCGACGATATCTTCGGCGGTGAAGACGATGACACGATTTGGGGCGGTGCAGGCGTTGATGTCATTCTCGGCGGCGCCGGAAACGACACCATCGATGCCGGCGTGGGCAACGACATCGTATTTGGCGACACGGGCGACATCACGGATGATGCCTACGTGGGACCGATACGCCTGACGGACGGAAACGATATCGTGACCGGCGGCATCGGCAACGATCTTCTGGTGGGCAACGGCGGGGATGATCAGATCAGCGGCGACGCGGGCGAAGATATCCTGATCGGCGACGGTGTCCTTCTGGGGATCGGCAGTACCGTTCCGGACGCCTTCAATACGGCGGGTGTCGGTGATGTCAGCGATACGAACCTGGGCTCGGGGGGCGAGGACACCCTGACCGGCGGCCCGGGCGATGACCTCATTTACGCCGGCCCGGGCGATGACGACATCGACGGCGGTGACGACCAAGACACCATCTTCGCCGAGGACGATGCGGACACGGTCACCGGTGGCTCAGGCGCCGACCTGATCCGGGGCAACGCCGGCAATGATGTTATCGACGGCAACGGCGGCAACGATGAGATCCACGGCGATGAGGGCGCTGACACGATCCACGGCAACCTGGGCCTTGACGAGATTGATGGCGGCAGCGGGCCGGACGAGATCTGGGGCGACGACGACAACGACACCATCCTGGGCGGCCCGGATAACGACACCATCCACGGCGGCGGCGGATCGGATGACATCGACGGTGGCACCGGCGCCGATGAGATTCATGGCGATGAGGACGCCGACACCATCCATGGCAGCCTGGGCCATGACGAAATTTACGGCGGCCTCGGACCTGACGAGATCTGGGGTGACGACGACAACGACACCATCCTGGGCGGTGCCGACAACGATACCATTTACGGTGGTGGCCATGACGATCTCATTTTCGGCAATACCGGCGAAGACCTCCTGTACGGCGACACCGGCAACGACGACATTTACGGTAACGAGGAGGACGACACCATTTCCGGCGGTGAGGATGACGATTTTCTGGTCGGGGGCGGCGGTGACGACCTGATCACGGGCGATGCCGGAAACGACGTCATGTGGGGCGGCTTCAAGAAGCACAACCGCCCATCCTTCGATTTGGCCAGTGGCATCAATTTTACCAACCCGCCGGGCTTTGATCTGTACGATGGGATCTACCCGACCGGGTTTGTCCCGCCGTGGATTACGCCGGTGGTGCTCAACGGGCTGTCCATCGACGGCGATGCCAACGACGGCATCGATGAAATGTACGGAAATGCCGGTACGGACTGGATGTTTGGCGGTGCCGAAGCCGATATCGTCCACGGCATCGATTTTCTCTACGCCTGGGCGGCCCTCACGCTCACCGATAACGGCTTTGAAGGGGAGTATGCCCTGAAGGGCGACGAGCTGCACGGTGGCGCCGGTGGCGACTGGCTGTGGGGCAACCTGCGCCAGGATATCCTGCTGGGCGACAGCGGCAACGACTTTCTGCACGGCGACTATCTCTCCGGGCAGTTCTATGCCGAGAGCGAGGCGGCCGACATCTACGGGGCGGCCGACCGGCTGCTGGGCGGATCCGGGGAAGACCAGCTCCTCGGTGGCGGTGGAGACGATGAACTGCGGGGCGGCGCCAATACCGACTGGCTCGAAGGGCAGGGTGGCAACGACACCCTCTTGGGCGGCACCGATATCGACTTTATGGTGCTCGATACCCGGCGTGTATATTTCGCGCCCGACGGTGTCGGTGAAGACGATGTGCTCCCGCCGGTGGATCAGCTCGAGACAGCGGTCGATACCTTCGACGGATACTACGGCAATGAATTCCGCGGCGATCTGGGTCTCGATGATGCCACCGACATCATGCTCATCGAAGGCACCAACCAGCGTGACACCATCCTGATCGGCCAGCTCGCCGACGGTCGGATCCATGTGAACTTCACGACGCAAAATCCATCTACCGGGGCTGTGGAGTCATGGCAGATCATTGCGCCGTGGCGTGCCAATGTGACCGATGCCGTGACCACCCAGGACTATTTCGATCCGCTGCAACCGCTCGATCCGCTGGGAACGCCTTTGGTCGAGCAGTTCCGCATCTCGGGACTGATGCGCGATGACGAGATCCGATTCGTGGCCGAGCCCTACGTGGCCTACGACGGCACACCCGCGGCCGTCACCGTCTTCCCACTGGATATCGGCGATCTGAATGCGCGTAGCGATGATTTTGTCGGTGTGATCGACGGCGGTCCGGGTGACGATGTGCTGTCCGGGACGGCGGGACGCGACCGGATCGATGGCGGCAGCGGGAGCGATACCATATACGGTTTGGCCGGTGACGACCGGTTGTGGGGCGACAGCACCGCCGGCAGCGAGACCCCTGCCAATGATGACTACGATATCTTCTTCGGCGGCCGGGGTGACGACGACCTCATCGGAGGTCCGGGCATCAACGACCTGTATACATGGACGCAGCACCCGCTTCCCGCAGGGGACACCCAGTTTGGTGTGTTCGTCAACGGAGATGATCCCGCCGGGCCGGTCTTCGACGATGACGGCGACCTCGACGGTGACGGGCTCCTCGATGATGATCCCACCAGACCGGCTCGCATCCTGGAAGACACCGGCCTCGACCGGATGCTTGGGTCGCAGCTGGATGACCGGCTCTACGGCGGCACCGGCGTGGTCTTTATGTACGGCAACGGGGGAGACGACGTCTACTACCGTGCCGATGGCAGCGAGTTCCAGTCCATTGACGGGGGACTGGGCGGCGACGAGTGGAAAGAATATGCCAGGGAAAACGGCAAGGTCTGGTACGTGGGCGGAACCGATGCGGATGACGTGATGACCGTCGATTTCGTCACCGAGCCGGGATTGCTCCGTGACCATCATCTTATAACTAGGCTCACCGATAACAACGGAAACTACAGCTTTGCCGCCCAGGTCCGGCTCGATTTCGGCGCCGTGGATGAGGACGGCAACCCCGTGTGGGATGCCCAGGATGCCATCGCCGATCTCGACGCGTTGGCCCAGCGGGGGGAAGACCAAAATCCCGAGAACCCGGACCCGGGCATCCCCGTAGGTACGGCGTCCACCTCCACCCAGGCGCTCGTGGATACGGGACAGCTCGACGGCTTGCTGCCTCCCGAGGGGGACTTTGATGTCATCCTGGTGGACGGCCTGGGGGGCAACGACCGGATCGACGTGGGGCCCACCGTACAGAAGACCGTGTGGATCGACGGCGGCCCCGGTGACGATCGCGTCACCATTACCGGCGGCAATGCCATCCTCGTGGACAAGTCCGAGCACGGCGTCCGCAACGACAGCTCCGAGACAGCCTACGATCTTGGAACGGACCTGGCAGAGAGCGCTGTCTTTACGGGACTTACCATCGACAATCCCGAAGACCTGGATTGGTACCGGTTCAGTCTGGAGAGTATCAACCCCGGCGCCCAACTGATTCTGTCGAGCCGGTCCGAGAAAGATGGCCTGGAGCTTGCCTTGTTCGAGTTGGAAACGGGCGACAGCGTTGCCCTCAGTCCGTCGCTCCAGCTCGGCCGGGACCGTACCGATCTGGAAGTGTCCCACGATACCATCGAAACCGCCTATGACCTGGGAGACATCGAGAATCTCAACCGGGTAACCGGGCTCACCATCCACGAAGGGCCGACGGAGACGGTTCCAAACCCGGGAGACGTCGATGTCTTCGAGATCACCCTCTTCCGGGACGGCATCAACGGGGACCGCATTAACCTGGTGAAAAGCGACACCGAGGACCAGGTCCGCATCGACCTGCTCGACGAGGAGGGTAATGTCGTCGCCGCTGATGCGGAGACTGCACCGATCGTCAGGGTCATCGACCTGGACGGTCTGGACGCCGGAACGTATTATCTCCGCGTTCTGACCCTGGGCGCCCCCGCCCGTTATGAGCTGGCGTTCCAGGTGCCGGAACTGCGCACGACCGAGTCCACCTACAGTGACATCGCCAATGGCGCAAGTGACCGCGCACTGAACCTGGGCACCCAGTCGCTGTTCCCGAGAGTCACCGGTTCGGTGCTCCAGGCCGGAGCCGAAAAGTGGTATTCTTTTGACCTGCAACGCGACGGCGAACTCGACGATGTCATTCGTCTGACGTCCACGCCGGGGCCGATGCAGATGGCGTTGATTGCGATCGATGATGCGCTCGTCGAGACGGAACTTGCGACCACCTCCCTCGACCCGGATGGAGTCGCCGAATTGAATCTGAATGGGCAAGCCCCGGGTACGTACCACCTCAAGGTTTTCGGCGCCGTCAATCCGGACGGGACCGGGTTTGAATTGTCCCCTGGGGACAAGCCTACGGACCGCACCATCGTCGAAACCGAAACGGAGGTGGGCGGCGCTCCCGTATTTACCCGCGAGGAAATCCGCACGGTCCGGGAATACGGCCAGAGCCTCGTGGATCTCTCCGGCAAGCAAATCTCTGCCCTGGATCTTTCCACCCTCGATGCCGGTAAGGCGTATCTCCTGCGGGTGACCTCGCCCAACCGGCTACCCACCATCTATGATCTGTCCTTCGATCTCGGGGACGGTAACGATCCGCGCGACAATGAGACCAACCTCTCGGCCAAAACGACGGTGACGCGCAGGGATGTGATTCTGGGCGGAGCAGGCCATGACGCCCTCCAGGGCGGTCCCGGAGAGGACTGGATCTTCGGCGGCCCGGGGAACGACGTCCTGTCAGGAGGCTACGACCGGCAGGCTGAAGATCTTCTGTTTGGCGAGGAGGGAGACGACGCTTTCCAGATTCTACCCGACGGGCTGCCCTTTATCAGAGGCACCCAGGAGACCTACGTTCCGACCCTCACCGACCGCTTCGACGGCGGCCCCGGGGATGACCGGGTCCTGTTTCAGGGCGGGGACTATGACCGGTTATCGCGACCCGTACCGGATCTCGTGTCCATCCGCTGGAACCGCTTCCTGCAGCGTTATGAATTTACCGCAGTGCCGTGGGATATTGCCAACCAGCAGTTCGACATTGGCCAGCAGGTGGTCAACGCCACCAAGCCCGGACCTCTGGAAGGATGGGTGGGGACGGTCACATTCAGTATCCGCGTACCTGATCCGGAACAACCCGGGCGGGGCTTCGTCGACATCCTTGCCAATATCGACGCCACCGACATCACCGGTGTCGCCGGCGATATTCAGGCAGCACTCAATGCCGAATTCGGCTTCGACGCGGACGGAAACCCCGTCGTCGCGGTCGTTTTCCCCGACGGCGTCCTGCGCATCCGGACAAACGGCGTTGGACTTGAACTGCGCGCCGACGAAAACGATGCCATGGTCACGGTGATGGGCTTTGCCCCGTTGTCGTCAGCCTCGCCGATCTACCATCAGACCTACGCCTTCTATCAGACCATCAGCGTCGAAAAAACGGTCATCGATACCCGGGCCGGTGACGACATGGTTCGCGCCGATACCGAGTACAAGTTCCCGAATGTGCCCGGCGAGTGGGGTATCGACCCGGGTGACTACGAGCAGCGGGCCCTGATCGGCGGCCTGGAAATCTACGGTGGCGACGGAAACGACATGCTGTTCGGCGGCGCACTGGGTGACCGTATTTACGGCGGTGCCGATTCCGACGTGATCTTCGGCGGCGGTGGCGACGACCTGCTCTTTGGTGGCCCGGGGCGCGATTTCGTGGTTGGCAACACCTCCCTGGTGCCGGATGCCTATGAATTTACCTCGCGCGGCGGCCGGCTCGATCGAAACGACCTCGTCAGCACCGCGGCACTGTTACCGTCGCTGCGGGCCGGAACGACCATCGAGGGACTGAACCTGGACCTCGATGACAACGGGGACTGGTACGTGATCGCAGCCCCCGAGGCGGTCAACTACTTTGGTGAAGCCAACGGTGCGCTGCTGACCAACGACATGATCACGGTTCCCGAGGTGGTGCCGGCCGAGGGCGGTGTGATCCCGACCGGGCGTCATCTGCGGTCCTACCTGTTTGCTGCCGAAAACATCGCCGCCGCAGGCGAACCGCTGGATCTGGTGCCGCGCGAGCGGTTCTTCGGTGTGCCGGATTACTATCTGCTTCACGTGACACACCAGCTCGAGCCCTCGGCAGCCACGGCCGGAAAAGCGGTGGAACTGGACGGCATTGATGATGCACTCGTGGTCGACGACACCGAACCCGGCACGGCCATTGGCGCACTCGACATCACCCGCCAGTTGACCCTCGATGTCTGGTTCAAGTTGGACGACTCGGCGGGCAGCGCTGACGGAAGCCTGAGCTTCGATGGCACCGCCACGTGGATGCCGATCATTTTCAAGGGTGACGACGACACCCTGTTGACAATCGACCGCAACTATTCGCTGTGGCTCAATGAAGACGGCTACCTGCATTTCACGTCGGCCAACGGCCAGGCGCAGGACGGTGTGGTAAATTCCACACCCGGGATCATCAGGGCCGGCCAGTGGTACCACGTCAGTGGGGTGATGGATCGGGATGCCGGCACCATGTCGATTTACGTCAACGGTGCCCCGGCAAACCCGCTGCCCGGCACCGTCGGCAACTCCCCCGCGGTGACTCCCCTCAATAGTGCTCTGCACATCGGCACCACATCGCAGGTCAGTGCGAATTTCACCCCGTTCAAAGGTGTCATCGATGAAGTGCGCGTGTGGAATGTCGCGCGCGACGCGACCGAGATCGAGCGTGATTATTCGCGTGTGGTCGATGCTGACACAGAGGGGCTGGTCGGATACTGGCGCTTCTCGGAAACCGCGGGGCTTGATTTCGCCGACAGCACGGCCAACGGTAGCGACGCTGCCCTCGACCAGGGGGCTTACGGAAATGTTGTAGAGTCGGAAGCGCACGCTCCCGGCAGAGAATTGATCACAACGTACGGCATCGGCGAATATCAGATTGTATTCAACAGGCCCCTGGGCGAAAGCGTTCATGTGTCGGGAGATGAGGCGTTACAGGTCCTGTCGGCGCAGGAGCTGGGCGGCCAGCCGGTGATGTTCGGGCTTGGCGACATCGACGGCAACGGTTTTAGCGACGCGGTCGTGTCGGTACGCGACCTGGTTCTGAACGAAGATGGCAGTACCAGCAATTTTGCGCGCATTGCATTCGGTACGGCAGCCGGTTTCGACCCGCGGCCCAACTGGGACACCGATTCGGAAACAGTCGATCCGGCCCTCACGCTGCTGCTGCCGGCACCGGTGTTGGCCGGCACACCGGAGAGCCGGACACAGATTTCGGCGGCGGGCGACGTCGATGGTGATGGATACGATGACATCGCCGTTTCCGTCACCGAAGAGAACGGCAGCACGGTTTACCTGGTGTTCGGGCGTGACAACTGGGCACTGGGCAACGTGGAGGAGGACGCCGACATCCTCGATGTGACGGCGCCGGATGCCAATACCATCGTCATCAGCGATTTCGCCGGGCCTGTCACCGCGGTCGGCGCCAACGATGTAACCCCGAAGATCGGTGACGGGTTGAACGTCAGTTTCTACGATCTCGACACGCCGTATTACACTGATTTCGGCGCTCTGACGCCGGCGTACACGTCGATTGCGCCGGAGTTGACCTACTCGAATGTCATCCCGGGCACCCTGTTTTTCGACGGTGACGACCACGTGGACGTGGCCGACAGCGCGAGCCTCTCGCTCACCGGGTCATCCACGGTGGAAGTACGCTTCAAGATAGATCCCACGCCGTTCGATCGGATGACACTGTTGCAGAAGTCCACCGACGGAATGGGTTCGAACCGGACCTATGCGCTGTGGTTGAGCCAGGGCACAGGCCGGCTGGTACTGGAAACCGAGGACGCTACGGGCCTGCAGACCTGGAGCACCGCGACAGGCCTGGTGGAGCCAGGGCAGTGGTACGAGCTGGCCAGCGTGATCGACCGGACCACCGGTGACGTGCGCCTGTACCTGAACGGGGCGGTGGTGCTCGATGAGACGGCGGCCGTGCGCAGTGACCCGGCGCTTTCCTCGAACCGACTGGTGATCGGACGTCAGGAAACGGAACCAGACGGGTTCGTCGGCGTAATCGACGATGTGGCGATCTGGAACACAGTGCGGAGCGCTGCGGAGATTGCCGCTGATTTCACCACAGGTGTAGCAGACACCGACAACGATCTTGCCGCGCAATGGGCGTTCAACGAGCCCAGCGGTAGCGGTGCGGTTGCTTTCGACAGCTCAGGCAACGGTAACGACGGCCTGCTTGGCGGCACGGTCCCTGCCGAGGCGCCCACACCGTCTTTCAACCGCGCACTTTCATTTGATGGCGACGACCGCGTGGACGTGACCCGCAACGTGGTCGACGAAGGTATTCTCGTTTTCGACGGTGACGACCGTGTCGACGTTACCGACGGGGTCAATCTTGCCCTCACCGGGTCTTCCACAGTTGAAGTGCGTTTCAGGAGCGATGCCTCCACAGGAGGCTGGCGGTCCCTGGTGCAAAAATCGACAGACGGGCTGGGATCGTCGAACCAGACATACCAGCTGTGGGTCAACCAGTCAGAGGGTCGACTGGAACTGGATAGGTGGGACATCGCCGGCCGGCAGATCTGGAGCACACCAAACAACGTGGTGCAACCGGGGCAATGGCACGAGGTCGCCACGGTCATAGACCAGAACACCGGTGAAGTACGGATATATCTCGACGGGGTGGAACTGGAGCGTTCCGGATTCGATGTGCGCAACGAACCGGCTTTGGAATCGAACCGGCTGGTGATCGGCGGACCGTTTCCGGCATACGGCTATGACGGTTTTGTTGGTGCCATTGACGATGTGGCGATCTGGAATACCGTGCGCGGCGCCGCAGAAATTGTCGAAGATTTTGCTGAAGGTGTGGACGACGCCGACACCAACCTTGCCGGGCACTGGAGGTTCGACGAGCCGAGTGGCGTTACCGCGGTCGATGCCTCGAGCTACCGCAACAACGGGGTGCTCGGCGATGGTGTACCAGCACAGGAGCCAACACGCGAGGTGTTGATCGGTGCGTTATCGCTGACGGGCTCATCGACGGTGGAAATGCGCTTCAAGGTGGATCCTGATGCTGAGGGCCTGGCGGCACTGGTGCAGAAATCGACCGACGGCCTGGGACAAAACTTGACCTATGGGCTCTGGGTAGACCAGAGCACGGGCCAACTGGTCCTGGAGACGGAGGACGCCACAGGCCTGCAGTCCTGGAACACCCCCAAGGGGAGGGTCGTGCGGGCGGGTCAGTGGTACGAGCTGGCCAGCGTGATCGACCGGGATACGGGCGACGTGAGGATTTACCTGAACGGCGAACAGCTCCTCGATGGGTCCGCGGCAGTGCGCACCGACCCGGCGATCTCCTCGAACTTGCTGGCGTTCGGTCATGATAACTTCATCGGCGTTATCGACGAAATTACGATCTGGAACACAGCGCGCAGTGAGACGGAGATTGCAGATGATTTCAACGTGGGTGTGGACGATAAAGACGCGGCTCTAGTCGGGCATTGGGCGTTTGAGGAGCCGACTGGTGATGTCGCGATCGATGCCTCGACCTATCGCAACGACGGGCTGCTGGGCGGTGGTGTGGCACAGCAGGTGCCGCGGCGCGTGCAACTTGGTGAGCTCTTCTTTAACGGCGGTGACCATGTAGACGCTGCCGACAGCGCGAGCCTGGCACTTACCGGCTCGTCCACAGTCGAAATGCGATTCATGCTCGACCCCGCAGCAACCGGCCGGGCGGCATTGCTGCAAAAATCAATCGATGGCCTGGGAGACAACCTGACCTATGCGCTGTGGGTACACCCGAGTACGGGCCAATTGATTTTGGAAACCGAAGATGCCAAAGGCCTGCAGTCCTTTAGGACCGCCGAAGGGCTGGTGCGGACGGGGCAGTGGTATGAGCTGGCCGGCGTGATCGACCGGGCCACGGGCGATGTTCGGATTATCCTGAACGGCGAGCTGGTCCTCGATGAGCCTGAAACGGTGCGCACGGATGCGGCCCTGGCCTCGAACCGGATGGTGATCGGCCAGTATCAGGGGGCCAACGGGTTCATCGGCGTGATTGACGATATCGCGATCTGGAACACGGTGCGGGATGCCGGCGAGATTGCAGCAGACTTTGCCGGCGGTGCCTCGGGTCCATCGAGCGAGCTGGTAGCCCACTGGGATTTTAACGAGCTGGACGGTTCGGTGGCGACCGACAGCTCCGGTAACGCCAACGACGCCGTGCTGGGTGCCGGGCCGGCCGGCGAATCACCAAAACGCTTTGCCACCTTCGGCGGATTTGACGAATTTGATGCGCAGCACGGGGTGGTCTGGGCCGGCCGGATCGACATCGATCGGGATGTGCCCGGCCCACTTGAAATCGGTATCTACAGCGACGGCCGGGCACGCATATACATTGACGGTGTGCTGCGGGTCGATCACGTGCACGTGTCGAGTGACCTGGCCAGTACGACCTCGGTTTCGCTCGAAGACGACGATCTGTCTGATGGCTTGCATCACATTCGGGTTGAATACGTGCACAACGTGGGGCCGGCAAACTTCTCGCTCATCATCCCGTCGTTCGCCTCGCTTTTAAGGACGGATACCTCCCTTGATGATCCGACCGCAAGCGGCCTTGACGATCTGGTTGTCTCCGACGCCAACGGTGCGGTTATCATCCATGGTCGTGCCCGCGGGGAATGGACGAACCTGTCCGCGACGAATCTCGACGCATTTGCGTCGGGAACCGGCGCCCTGTCCTTCGATGGTGATGATCACGTGGACATAGCCGACAGCCCGAGCCTGGCGCTGACCGGGTCGTCCACGGTCGAGGTGCGTTTCAGGAGCGACTCCCCGAATGAATCCTGGAAGGCGTTGGTTCAGAAATCAGACGACGGCTCGGGGTTGCCTGATACGTACGCACTGTGGTTGAACCAGAGCGCGGGCATATTCGAGCTGGACACGCAAGACGCCGCCGGTCTGCAATACTGGCTTACAGATCCCGGCTTGGTGCAGACGGGGCAGTGGTACGACCTCGCCGCCGTGATCGACCGAAGTACGGGCGATGTGCGGATGTACCTCGACGGGGTAGAACTGGCACTTTCCGGATTCGGGCCGGTGCGCAGCGATCCGGCGCTGGTTTCAAACCGGCTGGTGATCGGCGGCCCATTCCCAAGATGGGGGCATTCCGGGTTCGTTGGCGCCATCGATGATGTGGCGATCTGGAACGTGGTGCGCAGCGCTGCAGAAATTGCCGCTGATTTCGCCACAGGTGTGGACGATACCGACACTGATCTTGCCGCACACTGGGCGTTCGACGAGCTGGGCGGCAATAGTGTGATCGATGCCTCGACCTACGGCAACAACGGGGTTCTGGGCGGTATTGGTCTCCCGACCGAGAAACCCGCGCGGGTCGCCGTAGATGACCTTATGGAGTGGTCGGCGGCCGGGGTAGGCGATGTGACCCGTGACGGCCGCAGCGATGTCGCCGTGATCGATGGTAAAGCGCTGCGCATATACAGCGGTGGCGGCATGCCGGACAAGCTGTTCGAGGACCTTACGATTTTCTCCGGTACGGCTGAGCGAATTAACAATGGCCTGGTATCGACGATTACACTCGGCCTAACGTCCATGGCCGTCGAGGTTTTCAACGCGGGCGACATCGATGGCGACGCCGCCAACGATATCCTGTTGATTGGTGAGGAAGGGCATTACCTCGTGTTCGGCGGGGACCTGCCGGTGACGGATACGCTGGCCAACATGCTGCTCGACCCCGACGATGAAGGTCCGCTGCTGCCTTCGGCACTGGAACTGCCGGAAGGCGCGTGGCGAGCGATAGGCGATTTCGATGGTGCCGACGCGGATGGCCGCTCCTACGCCGATCTCGCCGCAGGCGTGCTGCTGTCCAGCGATCGTCTCAACGAAGCGGCACAGCTTGAGCGCCAGGTGGTCAAGCTGTACCTCGGCGGGGATCGCGCATCCCTTTCGGCAACCTTCAAGACCGAAGATCTGGTCATCGAACCGGGCCGCGCGTTCTACTTCCCATCGGGATTTGTGTCGGCGAGCGCAGCCTATTTTGGCGGTGCGCTTGAGGTCCTCGGCGGCGCCGACGGCAACACCGCTATCCGTACCCGATTGGCGGTTACCGGGCCTGCCGGAGATTCGCTGCGCCTTTACGACGGCGCGAATTTCGGAGTGGTGGACACCGCCAGTGTTGCTGCGACCGGCCTCGGGCACGACAAAGACCTCTTCGTTCTTCCGCTGGCAGCACCGGTACCTCCGGGCGTTGCGCCCATGCCGCCGCCCGGTGTCGATCTTGTGAACGACGCCGACCCGATTATCCGTGACGCGTTTGTCCTCGAAGGCAGCCAAGAGAACGGACGCCTTGCCGGATCACAGGCGTTGCCCGATTTCAACGGCGACGGTTTCGGCGAATTGCTGGTCACCGGAGAGACGGCCAGCTACCTGTTCCTTGGTCCGGTTCAGATCGAAGACATTTACGACGTCGAATCCCAGGCGGATGTCATCATCGATGGTGAGGTGGGCCGTGCTGCGAGCCGCATGGGCGACATAACCGGCGACGGCCTGTCCGACCTGGTTTTCCTGCGCTCGACGGGTAGCGCGGGTGGTTTCACGATCACGATCATTGCCGGCGGTCTTGCCAGTGGAACCGACCTGCCGCGCCATGTCACCCTCGACTGGGTCAGCGACACGGTCGGCGGTGACCCTCAATCGCGCCTTGTCGAGCGGACGCATTCTGAATCCGGTACCAGCGTAGGGTTGGGCTTCGGAAGCTCGAACGCCAGCATCGCGGTCCTGAACTGGGATGATGACGGACATGCCGACATCGCACTGGTGCGTGCCGAGGCTCCTGACACGGACTATCAGGGCTTCGTGCTTTCGGGAGCCGCGATGTGGGCCGGGGCTGCCAACCGTCCGATCGAAATCTTCGGTGCTACTAAAGATATCTTCGGTGCTGATCAGGCAGCGCGCATTGAACGCGATACGACCAGCGCCCAGCAGGTTGCGGAGGCGATGGGCGCAGGAGCCGACAGCGCCAGGGCCAGTTCGGCGGATCAGATTAGGGCCATCGTCGCCGGGGATGTTACCGGCGACGGCCTGGACGACCTGGTGCTGGTCAACGCCGGGGTGGCAGTGTTCGAGGTTGACGATCTGATCTTGGAAAATGCCGTGCTCCGGGGAGCCAGTATCGGGCGGGCCTACCTGGTGACCGGCCGTACCGGAGCAGGTGAGGTTATTTCGCTCGACACTGACAGTGAGCTGATTATTCAGGATTTCTCCCTTGGCGGCAGTGCCTCGGCGCTGGGTGATGTGGATGGCGATGGCTACAGCGATTTTGCCATCGGCAGCTCCCGTGAAGCAAAGCGCCAGAGCCAGGAAGACATCGATCGCGAGGGCGGGCTGTTCGTCTTTTTCGGCGAGGCAGATTTTAACGGTGCAACAGTACTCGGAGAAAGCGCCGATTTCATCGTGATGCGGACACCACGCGAAGAACTGCCACTCGATGGGGCGTTCCTCGGTGCGCTGCAGGCGACCGCCGGCGATTTCGACGGTGATCGCAAGATGGACCTGGTGGTGTCCGAAACAACCCGCCTGCAGATCTCCAGCGGCGTCCTGAACGTTCTCGATCTTGATCAGAGAGGCGCCGTCTCCGTGTTTTACGACGTCATGACGGACATCGAGACCCAGGGCCAGCGTGTGATGGCGCTGACCGAGGCGGATCGCACACTGCAGGGTGAGTTCGAGTTCGATGAGCTTGGGTCCCTGGCGACGACGCCGGCGTTCGATCTCGATGGCGACGGTCTCGGCGACCTTGTGCTGGGCGCGGCGGGTGCCGATGTGGTGACCGGGGAGGTGATCCCGGCGGGCGGCAAAATCTATGTCATCTACGGCAGTTCGTCGCGCTCGGCGTTGCCGGTAAATGCCATCGAGCTGGGCAATCGCAGCATTACCGGCGCCGGATTCTTCCTCGTCGACGAGGGGACCGGTCGGCCGACGCTGTTCCGAGACGCGCCGAATGAAGAAGAGCCGTTGTTCCTGTTGGAAAACGGTGAAGACGTCTGGTACACGTTCACCACGCTCGCCGACGGTATGCCGGGCAACGTGATCATGGTCTCCCCCGGCGCGATCAACGGTTTCCTGGCTCCTGTCGATCCGGATTCGTCCGCTGTCCTCGTACCGTCGACGGAGATTGAAGGCATTGCGCTGCAGTCACAATCGCTGGTCGACGGCGCAGTCGGCAGCCTGTTCGCGGGTGATGAGTTCAAGGCCGCGGGCCGGATCACCAAGTGGGCGGTCTACGCCGGTCCGTTCGCCGGCACGCGGTATGTCACACCCGTCATCCTTAAAGAAACTCCCGATGGCAGCTTTGAGATCTCCGGAATCGGGGAAGCTGAAGAGATCGGTCCCAACCAACCGGCTGAGTTCGAGTTCCGTCTTGCATCTGGAAGCGATTCAGTCGGCATGGGGTATTACCTCGGCTGGTATGACGGATCCGTGGATACCGGTGACAATGCTGGTGCAATCGGCTACGAGATCTACGGCGACACGGTACGTTGGTTCGGCCCGGATCAGGGCGCAGCCGGCAACCTCGTCCCCGGCACGACACTGTCACCGATAAACAGCTTTGTCAGGACCTACTCGATCGAAGCGGGCGTCACGTCGGGGGCAGTGCTCGAGTTCGACCTGGGTCGCTTCCTCGGGTGGGCGGGCGATCCCGATGCCATTGGTTCGGCCAGCCTGATCCTCGATGCGCCGACCGCTGCCGATCCTGTTTCCGCGCCGACCTCGGTCTACTCCCTGACATTCTCCGGGGGCAAGGTCTACTTCTCGGCCTATACGCCGGCAAGCGGTCAGGAATTGTGGGTAACCGACGGTTCCGATGCAGGAACTCGCTTGGTCAAGGACCTGAATCCCGGGGTGCTCGGTTCCTATCCAAACAACCTGGTCGATGTCGGCGGCACGCTGTATTTCACGGCAAACTCCGGGGTGTCCGGCACCAAGCTATATCGGATCGTCGACGGCACGGTCGAAGAGCCGGCCATCGGAAACATTGCCGGATATCCCTATAACTTCACGGCACAATACGGGTCGGCGGAGCTAGAAGCGGTGACACCCGGCCCGGCGGACGGCATACCCGATGTAGACTACCACCTCTCCATCGAGATTCTGCGCGAAGATGGTTCCACCAATGACGTCGATGTTACACTCCTGCGCGACACGACCACTGGCAACACGACCTTCGATGAGTTGCTTGGACAGCTGGATACCGCCCTCAAAGCATTGACAGGCGATATAGAAGTCGATCTGTCGGCCTCCCAGGCTGGAAACCGCTTCGTCCTCTCGTCGGTAGCTGCTGATATCGTTCGCATCACGGTGCATGATGGTGTACCGGGCGGATTGGGATTCGCGGTTACCGAGGTCTCTGTTGCCGACATTACCATGGATGCGCCGGGCGTGCTGACGGATTTCGTGTTCAGTGCTGTCGTTCCGTTCTCCCTGGATCTTTCCCTGATTGGTGGGGGAGTCGCCCGATTTAACTTTGCACTCAGTGAGCTTGCCACCTCGGATAACGGATCGGCCGCTGACCTTGCAGACGATATTTACGCGGTAATCAATCCGGTGCTGGTTGCCAACGGATTTGCGGACGGAGCGATCCACGTCCTGGATAACGCAGGCCATCTGCAGTTGGTGGTGAACGATCCGGGCGTCCACGGTGTGGTTATCCATGATGGCGAAGACTTCGGGTTTAATACTGACCAGGAGACCCAACGGAGCGTCTCGGTCACTGCCTCGGGCGATGCCACCCCAAAGCTTCCGGCCGATCTGACGATGCGCGTCACGATCACAACCAGCAACGGGCAACTCTTCGAGCGCAACGTCGTCCTGCTCGGTTCGCAGAACGAATCCAACGACTTGGAGGGCAACCCGCTGGGAGCACTTGCCGATCAACTGGCTGGTGCGCTGAACACAGCGTTTGCCGCGGATTTTGACGGTGACGCAGTGTCGGTGGTTGAAAGCGGTGGATTCCTGCAGGTAACATCGCGGGAAGCCTCGATCCTTTCGATAACCATCGAAGGTGCGGGCTCCTTGGGCTTCGACGACCAAGGCCAGTCGTCGAATCGGACCGGGGATCGGTTGTACTTTATCACATACTCACCTTTAGGCGCTGAAGAGTTGTACATGGTCGAAGGTGACGTCATCGGGCCCATCACGCTGTTCGACAACAATTCCGGTACGTACAGCAGCTACCCCTCGGATCTGACGGTGGTCGGCGACACCCTTTATTTCACCGCGGACGATTCTGGCGTGACGGGCCGGCAGCTCTGGCGGTCCATTGACGGCACGGATCCCGAACCGGTTCCGGGCCCGACCTTCAGCCGGCCCGAATATCTGATCAACGCCGGTGGCGACCTGGCCTTTACCGCCTTGCCCAATGGGGCAATCGATGACCGCCAGGTCTACAGCCACGATGGAGTGACCTTTGTCAAACTCTCCGACATCACGCCGGATGATACAGGCTCGCACCCGATCAACCTCGCCTACTTCAACGGCAAAATTTATTTTAGAGCCACTGATCACCGGAACGGTCCCTATAGCAGCGGTTCGCCCACCGGCACCGAGTTGTGGATGGCGGAACCGAATGTTGTAGACAGCGCAATACTTGCCGCCAATATTTCGCCAGACCCCGGCAACGTCACCAGTTCCAATCCGTACCGGCTGGTAGCGACTGATGATGCTTTGTTCTTCAATGCGTTCACCAGCGAACTGGGATACGAGCTGTACCGGACCGATACCAGTGGGCTGACGTTGCTGGTCGCAGACATTACCCCAGGTCCGGGCAGTTCCTATCCGTATGATCTCACCCAGGTGGGTGACAGCATCTATTTCCTCGCCAATGGCAAGTTGTGGAAGATGGAAGATGCGGCGTCGGCCCCGGCAGAGGTCAATACCGGTGCGACCTATCCCAATGAACTGACTGCTGCCGGCGATACGATGTACTTCATCGCCGGAAGCCGGCTCTGGTTCCTCGACAACCAAGGCAACACCAAGGAGTTTCGCGAGATCGTGTCTCCCAAGGCGCCGCTTGAAGTGCGTGTGGTGGTAGGCGAAGGTGATCACCTGGCGGGCGGTGCGGACAAGCAGGCACTCACGGTCCTGACGCGTCAGGTCGAGATTGGTGCTGAGCCGGTTGAGGTCGATATTACCGAAGCAGTAAAGGCGGCACTTGCCCGTGGTGATACCCGCCTGACGGTACGGGTAGAAAATCCGCTCGGAAAGGAAGCGGTCAAACTCGAGTTGGCCGGCCCTGCAAGCAAGGGGCACACCGGACTGCGGGTAACGCCGGCTTCGCCTGGGCTGGTGACAGACCTGCTTACGGCCGATGGAACCATCGTCGAGATCGGCAAGCCGATAATTGATATCCGGGCTATCGAGTCGGGCACCTATTATCTTCGCGTCTATGATCCGGCCGGCTCAACCACAGACGACATACCGTTTGAAATCCTGATCGATGCGCCCATCCAGGGCTACACCCACCCGAGCAACGATCGCGATACGATTCACGGCGGAGACGGTGACGACCTGCTGGTCGGCAACCAGGCACTGGATCGCATCTGGGGCGACAGTGGGCGCGACGATTTCATCGGAGAAACGCTCGAACTGCGCGATTTCGATGTGCCCGCCGGTGAAACCATCGCACCGGCCCTGTTGGGCGAACGCAGCAACATCCCGCCCGAAGGGCCGCCGGTCGATGCGGCGGTAGCCATTATCGATCCGCGGCTGCGCGTTGCGATTGCCGAAGCCCTCGGCATCCCCATTACCGAGTCGTACATACCGGGCCAGTACCTGATCCATGTCGACAGCGACAACCAGCGGACGGATCTCTCACTGGGTGACGGCACCAATTTCCGCGAGCGCATCCTTGCCAGCGACCTCGGTGAGCTGACGGTAGTCGACGCCGCCGGCCGCAACATCAATGATCTGACGGGGTTGAAGTACGCGGTGACCCTGACGACTCTGAACCTGGCTGGCAACACCATCGGCGACGGCGAGCTCGATCGACTGTTGCCGGGCACCCAGTCCAACGGCGAGACCCGCGGGTTCCCGATCGGCATCGGCGATCTCGCGAATCTGTTGCTTGATTTCAACACGGTGACCGATCTTGCGCCCTTGACGCATTTTGCCGATTTCGAGCGCCTCTCAATGGACGGCACCACGGTCAAAACCATCATGAATGAGGTGCCGACGCTGAAGTGGCCGGAACTCAGCGGAGACGAGCGCGGCCTCGAGTACCTGAGTCTCGATTATGTCGGGCCGCGTGGTTTAACGCTTGATTCAGGGAAGTACATCGGCCAGATCTACATCGCTGAGGCAGGGCAAGTCAACTTCTCGGTGGACGGTGCGAACGGCACCAGCGAATTGGTGGTTGACGGTCTTTCCGTGTACGAAACCGGGCCCGGTGGTGTGGAGGTAGATTCGAGTCCGATTACCTTGTCCAGAGGATGGCATTCGGTCACTTACTCCCCGGCCGCCGGTGACACGGGATTCGTGCTGCGCTTTGACCCGGTCAACGGACCGGAGCAGGTCATCCCCGATAGTGTATTGCTGCCGTTCGGCCCCGGTCTGCCGATCGACGATCTCGGCAAACTGCTCGTTGATGACGGACCCGGAGACGAGTCGACGGGGCAGGCGGATCTGCGCTTCCTGTCTGTGAAGGGCAACGTCATCGAAGACGTCAGGCCATTGGTCCATCTCGACAATCTCGAGGTGGTGCGACTCGACGACAACCGCATCCGCAACATCCATGACCTCGCCGGTGAGCGCCTGATCGACAATAGCGATGGGGCTTTCGCGGCTGACGGTGAGTGGTTCGAAAATCTCAACCCGGCCTCTGCCGCGTTCGAGGGGTATTACCTTTTCCGCGACGGAACCGACGGCAGGACTCAGGCGGTCTGGACGTTCACCGATCTCGATCCAGGCGTCTATCAGGCGTTGATGACCTTCGTCGAGTCCGACTTCAACAGCGAAGACGTGACGGTGCTGTTGACGGGCTCGGACACGGCGTCGATCGTCGAAGATCTGAATCTATTCACGGTGCTGCCCGACAGCATTTCGGTGACGCCGGCCGGCGGCAACACGGTGACCATCGACACCGACGCCCTCGCCATTACGGGTGATGCCGACGGTGACCCCGCCGCCTTCTACGGTACGGCGTTCACGGCTTCGGTTACCGGCAGCGGCAAGGCCGAGTTCAAGCTCTTCGGCGACCTGGTCATTCCGGGGGACATCATCACGGTCACCGGCTCGCGTCCACTGTCGTTGATTGTCGCCAACGATGTCCTGATTCATCCGGGCGCGGTGTTCGATGTCTCTGCGGTCGGCACCACCCCGGGACCGGGCGGCGGCGCGGCCGGCGGCACGAGCGGCGTGGCGCAGGCTGGAACCGGCGGTTCCGGCGGTAGCGGCAGCAGTGGAAGCAAAGGGGGATTGGGCGGCAGCCGTCCGGGAGGGACCGGTGGTTACGCCCCCGGTGGCGATGGCTATGCCGGTTCGGCCCAAACGGGATTCCAGGGTTCAGTAGGATCCGGCGGTGGTTTTGGTGGCGGTGGTCACAACGATGACTATACGTTCGAAATGTCCGGCGGCGGAGGTGGTGGTGCCGGCGGCACCATCAAGCTGGTCGGCACGTCGGTCGACACCATCGGTACGCTCATAGAAGCGGGAGGCGGTTCAAGCCCTGTTTCTTATGGCAACATTGGCCGGTTCGTCGTTGGCCGCAACGAGGGCTATATCCAGCGCTATACCTATAATAGAGGATTTACCTGGCTGATCAGAGCGAACGTTCAGTACTTCGATGGTCCAACTGAACTCAATCCGTTCGTTGATATGGGTAGCGGCGCCATGGAGACCCCGCTTCTCTCCGGCCTGCTGGGCGGTGCGGCGGCTTACGGTCTGCTGACACTGGATGGTCTGCTGCCACTGGATGCCCGGCAATTACTGTCACAGGATGTGCTGAAAGCCAACAAACCAGATAACGCCGGCATGGCAATCATTCGTGTCGATGGCGGCATCGGTCAACTGATCCCGGCATTTTATGGTTACGATCTTTTGCTGGTTGCCAACCTGACCGATCGGACCTTCGATTCCCCGGCACTGCGCGTGGGCTCCGTTGGAGAGAAAAAGCCACTGCGGTCCGGCGGCTGGACCGAGGATCCACAGTTCGGTGGCGACGGTCCCGATATCTTGACCGATTTGGGCGCGTACGAGGTATATGCGCTGTTGATTCCGGAAGAAGCCGGCAGCATCAGTATCAGCGCGCTGCAGGGCGAGTCGAGTTACGTGCCCTCTGTGGAGACACTCAATGACGGGGCTGTGCTATACGTGCGTGAACCGGGGTTGTTGGTGCATCTTGATCAACGGGTCGCACCGAGTGGCGATACTTTCGGCGGTCGACCGTGGCAGGTGCTGGGCACGGAGGAGGTCAGTACCATCACCGTGACGGTGGACAATCCGACCATCCAGGTGCTGATCAACAATGCCGAGAACGGCCTCGTGTCCGCGGATGCCGTGCGCCTGGTCAAGATCGAGCCGGTGCTGCCGGAGCTGCAACTTTTGACCATGACCGGGAACCCGCTCGACAACCGGGCACACGACTATTACCTGGAAGCCCTCGAATCGAAAGTCATCGAAAAGACGATGATGGCGCACGTTGCGATGCCGGCGTCGAGCGACGCCTTCGATATAGATGCCGTATCCGGAGAGATTGTTTTTGGCGATGGCGAACGTGGGCGCATCCCGTTGATCGGCGAATCGGAAGTTCCTGCTTACAACAATACATCCGAGCTAGTGACCTATCTGAACGGTGTCCTGTCCACCGCCCTTACAAATGCCGGCTTGGCATCGGATGCACTCCAGTTTGAAGTGGTCGACGACGTCTGGTTGTCGATGCAGATCAACGACGAATCGATTGTGGGTCTGACCTTATTCGATGCGGAAACCCTTGGCTTCGGCCATGGGCAGACGCTCAGCCCCAATATCATTTTTGACCCGAACAAGGCTCCGATCATACAGCAGATTCCGAACCTGCCGGGCACGACCGCCCTGTCCTTTAACGGCGGTGATTATGTCGAAGTCGCTACCAGCCCGAGCCTTGCGATGACTGGATCGTCCACCGTGGAACTGCGCTTCCGTTCAGACAGCTCCACTGTGGGATGGCAGACGCTGGTTCACAAGACGGCCGGCGCAGATGGTTATTCCGATCGGAACTATTCATTGTGGGTGAACCAGAGCGACGGACAGATGCTTGTGACGACTCGGGATGCGAGTGGAGAACTGTACTGGTACTTGCCGACGGGAACCGTGCAGATTGGGGAATGGCATGAATTCGCCAGTGTCATCGATAGGCAGAACGGGAGAATCAGGGCCTACCTGAACGGGAAGGAAATTCTCAGCGCGATGATCCCGACCTCCGCAGCAATCGGCGCCGAAAACCCGTTACGTATTGGTAACCGCTCCGGTGGGTCCGGTTTTATCGGGGTGATCGACGATCTTGCTATCTGGAAAGAGGCCCGCACACTGCAGGAAATCAATCAGGACTTCGCGTTTGGCGTGGACGACGCCTCGCAGGAGCTGGGCGGACACTGGCAGTTCGGTGACAGCGACGGCACCGGTATGGTCCGGGATGCCGGTACCTACGGCAACGATGGGATTTTGACCGGCGATGCAAGCGGTGTGCTCGGTCCGCACCGGCTCAATGTCACCGACACGATGGGCGACCCGCTCGAAGTGCTGGTGACCAGTAGCTCAGAGGACGTCACTGTTACGCTGGATGGTAACTATTTGCTGGTTTCCGCGGCACCGGATACAGGCACCGCTGAAATCAATGTGGTGGCACGGGACGGCTCGGGCTCACCTCACGATTCGCGCGGACGCGAAGCCGAGATGCGTTTCGATGTGACGATTGGCGCGAACGCGGTATACGGCGTGAAGTTCAACGATCTGAATGCCAACGGCGTCCAGGATGAAAACGAACCCGGGCTCCCCGGTGTCACCATTTATGTGGATCTGAACGAAAACAGCGTATTCGATCCATTCATCGACGAAAATGCAAATGGCACACAAGATGAGGGCGAGCCAGATTATGAGCCTGCCACTTTGAGCGACATCAACGGCGAGTATATGCTTGGCAGCCTGCCGTTCGTCCAGCCGCAACCTTACCAACGGGCCTATCTTGTGGGTGAGGAGGTGGCTACGCCGAACGACGGCGCCGGTGTCGTGACCAAGTCGGAGACCACTGAGACAAGCATCGTCACCCGAAGCGATTCGAGCTTCGACTTTATCGCCGACACTGTGGTTCTGGACGCGCTTTCCTTTGACGGGGATGACCGCGTAACGATTCCCGACAGCGCCAGTCTCGGGCTCACCGGTTCCTCCACGGTCGAGTTACGCTTCCGCATGGAAAGTGGAACGTATTGGAGCGCGTTGGTCCACAAGACGAACGGACCCAATTATAACTTTTATCCGTATGCGCTCTGGGTTGACCAGAGAAACGGAGGGATCGCTCTTGCAACAGCTGACGCACTGGGTTCTCAGCTCTGGTTCTTGCCATCAGGGACTCTGTCGCCGGGCAATTGGTATGACCTTGCCAGCGTGATCGATCGGGAAGCGGGTGTTGCACGAATTTACCTGAACGGCGTTGAAGTCTGGAGTCAAGACGGGGTTCGGCCGGAGGCCGCGCTAAATACAACCGAGGCGCTTTTGATAGGGCAGACCTTAGACCAGACCCAGAATTTCAACGGGTTCACTGGAATCATCGAGAGCATTGCGATCTGGAACACGGCGCGCAGCGCGGCCGACGTTGCCGCTGATTTCACAACAGGTGTGGATGACACCGACACCGATCTCGCTGGGCACTGGGAATTTGACGAACAGAGCGGTAATACCGCCTTCGATGCATCAACCTACGTGAACGACAGGTTTTTGGGAGTTGGCGCGGAGGCACCGAGTCGGGTCAGCCAGTATGGCACCACTTTCGGTTTCGACGTTTCAGGTTCGATCACGCTAGCGCCGGAGGTGACAGAGGATAACCAGAGGCTGGAAGATCTGCAATCCGACCTGAACGCAGCATTGGCGGAAGCCTTGCTCGACGGCTGGATTTCGGCAAAGGTCGTCGGGGATGCGATTGCCTTCAGGCTCTCTCCGCAATCGGGTCTTGGCAATTTCGAGGTCAGGGCTTCTACGCACACGACCATCGTCGAAACCACCGTGGTCGATGAAACCCTTCTCATCAATAACAGAAGCGACGTAGTCATCGGGGGCGCACTCGGCTTTGCTGCGGTGACCAGTGGCGTGGCGGACGGCAGTGGTGCGCTGGTTGCAACCGCAGATGCGAACACGACGGCTGATGGCGGTGTTGTCGAGACCGAGGTGATTGGCAGCGCCGAGACCGACACGGTCACGACCACCACCGTAACCCTCTTTGTATCCCTGAACAGTAAAGAGACGCAGCTGGAGACGCAGCTGTTGGTCGATCCGGATAATAACACTCTGGTAGAGTTAATAAATGACCTTTCTCGGCAGCTTATTGCCTCGGGCTTCACCGGCAAGCTCGACCCATCAGGGACGGAGGGTTCGGGCGGCATCCGCGTAGGTTTCCTTACAGCTGAGTATGGCGCGTCGGTCCGCCTCAATATACAGGGATTGACACGGACTACCATCGTGGCGACCACCACCTTCGGTGACGGCGCCCAGCAGATCCGCGACCTGCTTGACAGCACTGAAAACGAAGCGCTCGGCTTTGACGACGATGAAGCGACCGGCACGGACCGCTCCTATTTCATTGCTGAGACTCCACCAATGGGCTGGAGCCCGACTATCGGTCTTACGGTATTACCAAGCGGGGTGACGGGCGTGCTGCCGGTGTGGTTCGAGGCAGAGGGCCGCATCGTTGAACATGTCGATTTCGGTAACGTGTTACTCGCCAGCGTTCACATTGGAGACGATGTGACGGTGAACGAGGGCGATGTCGTCGGCATCGGCACCACGCTGCACTTTGACGGCGACGATCATGTAGACGTGGCCGACAGCGAAAGCCTGGCGCTCACCGGGTCGTCCACGGTCGAAGTGCGCTTCAAGATCGACCCCTCAGCGACCGGGCGGGCAGCGCTGGTGCAGAAATCGACCGATGGCATGGGAGACAACCTGACCTATGCGCTGTGGGTAAACCCGAGCACGGGCCGACTGATCCTGGAGACGGAGGACGCCGAGGGCCTGCAGTCCTGGAGCACCGCCGCAGGCCTGGTGGAGAGGGGACAGTGGTATAACCTGGCCAGCGTTATCGACCGGGAGGCGGGGGGCACGGGTTATGTGCGGATCTACCTCAACGGTGATTTGGTGCTTGATGAGGTCGGGGCGGTGCGCGGCGAACCGGCGCTTTCCTCGAACCGGCTGATGATCGGCCGGTATCAGGGTGTTTTCGGGTTCATTGGTGTGATTGACGATGTGGCGATCTGGAACACAAAGCGGAGCCCTGCGGAGATTGCCAATGATTTCGCCGCAGGTGTGGACGACTCCAATCCGGACCTTGCCGCGCATTGGGCATTCAAAGGGGCGGTCAACGATGTGGTGACCGATAGTTCCGGCAACGGTAACGACGCCGTATTGGGTGTAGGTACTGGAGCACCGACGCTTATTCCCACCGTCATCGACTTGCGCAATTGGAATGCCCCACCCTTTTACTACAGCTGGCCGGTCGAGGCAGACAACGGGCAGGTCATTGAGAGCGGCACTGCTGGAAGCTTCAGCTTCGTTCCCTACGACAACGGCGTATATACGGTGCATCTGTTCGTGACCGACGCCCACACCGACCAGCGCGATCTGGCGGCGGAGGGTTACCCGGTCTTTGTAACAGCGTTGAACGTTGAGCCTGAACTCGATGCGGGTGATGACGCGAGTGTCGATGAGGGTGAGCTCTTTGTGCTCAGTTCACCATATTCCGATGTTGGAACCAACGACACACACTCGGCGGTCATCGAGTGGGGCGACGGCAGCTCCGACGACGTAGGCATCGTGGACGGCATCAATGGTTCCGGCACACTCGAAATCGGCCACGTGTACGCGGACAACGGCGTTTACCACGTCGAGGTCACCCTCACAGACGACGATGGGGCGAGCGTCAGCGACTCGCTCGAGGTGACGGTGGCCAATGTGGCACCGGTGGTCGATGCCGAGCCCGTCGGCCGCGACGCACTGTTGTTAGACGGCGGCGACCACGTGGATGTGGCCGACAGCCCGAGCCTGGCGCTCACCGGATCGTCCACAGTGGAAGTGCGCTTCAAGATAGATCCGGCGGCTGATGGCCTGGCGGCGCTGGTGCAGAAGTCGACCAATGGCATGGGCTTGAATGAAACCTATTCGTTGTGGGTAAACCAGAGCACGGGCCAGCTGGAGCTGCGCACGCAGGACGCCACAGGACTGCAGGCCTGGTCCACGGCGAGCGGCCTGGTGGAGAAGGGGCAGTGGTACGAGCTTGCCAGTGTGATCGATCGGAACACGGGCGACGTGAGGATCTACCTGAACGGCGAACAACTCCTCGACGGGTCCACGGCGGTACGCAGCGACCCGGCGCTTGCCTCGAGCCGGCTGGTGATCGGTCAATATCAAGGCACGTTCGGGCTGATCGGTGTGATTGACGATGTGGCGATCTGGAACACGGTACGCAGTGCTGTAGAGATTGCCGCTGATTTTGCCATCGGCGTGGACGATACCGACACCGATCTTGCTGCGCACTGGGCGTTCAGCGGACCGGACGGCGATATCGCAATCGACAGTTCCACCTACGGCAACAACGGCGTCCTGGGCGCGAGTATCGTGAACGTGGTCGGACCGAGTATTGCTGAAGAGGCGCCGACGCCTGTAACCAGCGGTGAGTTGTCGTTCGACGGGAACGACCGGGTGGACGTGGCCGACAGCAGGATTCTGGTCTTCGATGGCGATGACCGCGTAGATGTAGACAACAGTGCGAGTCTGGCGCTCACCGGGTCCTCTACGGTGGAAGTGCGCTTTCGAAGCGACTCCTCGACGGAGTCCTGGAAGGCGCTGGTACAGAAATCAGATGACGGCTCGGGCTCACCCCAGACTTATACCCTGTGGTTGAACCAGAGCAACGGTGCACTGGAATTGGACACGGCAGACGCAACTGGCCGGCAGTTCTGGATCACGGCAACCGGACTGGTAGAGAGTGGACAGTGGTACGAACTTGCCAGCGTCATCGACAGGACTACTGGAGATGTGCGGATGTACCTCGACGGAGCGGAGGTGGCGCTTTCCGGGTCCGGGTCGGTACGAAGCGACCCGGCCCTGGCCTCGAACCGGCTGGTGATCGGCGGCCCGTTCCCGTTGTTCGGGTATTCAGGGTTCGTTGGTGCCATCGATGATGTGGCCATCTGGGACGGGGCGCGCTCGGCTGCGGAGATCGCCGCCGATTTCGCCGCGGGTGTGGACGATACCGACACCAACCTTGCCGGGCACTGGGCGTTCGACGAGCCGAGCGGGAATACCGCGACGGATGCCTCGACCTACGGCAACGACGGTGTGCTCGGAGGCGGCGTGTCGACTGAGACGCCGACACGCGATGCACTGAGCGACTCGCCGTCGCTCACCGACTCGTCCACAGTCGAAGTGCGCTTCAAGATTGATCCTGCAGCGTTCGGCTTGACGGCGTTGCTGCAGAAATCGGCCGATGGCCTGGGGTCTAGCCGGACCTATGCGCTGTGGGTGAATCAGAACACGGGCCAACTGCGGCTGGACACGCAGGATGCCACCGGCTTGCAGGTCTGGTCCACGGCGAACGGCCTGGTGGAAAGAGGGCAATGGTACGAGCTTGCGAGCGTCATCGACCGGAGTACTGGCGCTGTGCGGATTTACCTGAATGGGGTGGAGCGGATTCTCTCTGAGTCCATTTTGGTGCGAAACTCCCCGGCGGTTGTCTCGGACCGGATGGTGATCGGCGGCCCGCTCTTTGGTTATTCGGGTTTTGTCGGGGTGATCGACGATGTGGCGATCTGGAACACAGTGCGGAGCGCATCGGAGATTGCCACGGATTTCGCCACGGGTGTGGACGATACGGACACCAACCTTGCCGGGCACTGGGCGTTCGACGAGCCGAGCAGCAAGACCGCGATCGATTCCTCGACCTACGGTAAAAACGGCGTACTTGGCGGCGGCGTCCCGGATCGGGTGCCAACGCGCCTTGGCGAATTGGTCTTCGACGGAGGCGATCATGTAGACGTGGCCGACAGCGCGAGCCTGGTGCTCAACGGTTCGTCCACTGTGGAAGTGCGCTTCAAGGTCGATCCCGGAACGACCGGTCGGGCGGCATTGGTCCAGAAATCGACAGACGGCCTGGGAGAAAACCTGACCTATGCGCTGTGGGTAGACCAGAGCACGGGCCGGATGGAACTGCAGACGCAAGACGCCACCGGCGTGCAGGCCTGGTCCACGGCGAGCGGACTGGTGGAGACCGGGCAGTGGTATGAGCTCGCCGGCGTCATCGATCGGAGTAGCGGTGATGTGCGCATGTACCTGAACGGGGCGCTGGTGCTCAATCAGAAGGGGGCGGTGCGCAGCGACCCGGCGCTTCCCTCGAACCGGCTGGTGATCGGCCAGTATCAGGGGGCGAACGGATTTGTCGGCGTGATCGACGATGTGGCGATTTGGAGCACGGTGCGTACGGCCGGTGAGATCGCAGCGGACTTTGCCTATGGTACCTCGGACGTCCCAAGCGAGCCCGCGGCGCACTGGGATTTTGACGAGCTGTACGGCACGGTAGCAAACGATCGTTCGGGCAACAGCAACGATGCCGTGCTCGGTGCGAGTATCGTGGGCGTGATCGGTCCTGCCGTCGCGACCGAGACGCCGACACGCGTGCGCGTCACAAGTGAGGGCGAGCGACTTCTGATGAGCGCGCCCTACTCCGACGCCGGTACGGGCGACACCCATTCGGCGGTGATTGACTGGGGCGACGAAACCTCCGACGTGGTGGAACTGGTGGACGGCATCGACGGCGCCGGGACGCTTGCAGCCGAACACGTGTACGCGGACAACGGTGTCTATAGGGTCACGGTCACCCTCACGGACGACGATGGCGATGCCGGTTCGGATTCCTTCGTGATCGACGTGCTGAACGCTGTGCCGCAGGTCCTGCCGGGTGCCAGCGTGAGCGGCGACGAGGGGCAGCTGATCGAGCTTACCGACGTGACTTTCTTCGACCCCGGCACGCTCGATAGCCATAGCGGCACGGTTGACTGGGGCGACGGCACCCCGGCTGAACCACTGGAAATCGATGATAGGCCATACGGACCGCCGGGTGATCTCGCCGGGCTTACGGGATCCTTGCACGGCAGCCACATATATGCGGATAACGGCGAGTACACCGTGACCTTCACCCTCCGGGACGATGACGGTGGTGTCGCCGTCGAGACCCTTGCCCTTTTAGTGACCATTGCCAACGTCGATCCGGTTGTCGATGCCTGGGCCGACGTGGTCGGCCCCGCGATAGTGAACGAGGGCGAACTGTTTGTTCTCACCGACGCATCCTTCCGCGATTCGGGCTCACTCGATACCCATGTGACGACCATCGACTGGGGTGATGGCTCCGATCCCGAGGCGGGTGTGGTCAGCGAAACGCCGTTCGGGCCTCCGGGATCAGAAAAGGGCATGCGTGGGACCGTCGATGGGGCTCACATATACGAAGACGACGGCGAGTACTTGCTCACCCTGACGGTGATCGACGATGATGGCGGCATCGGTACCGACACGCAGCTCGTGACGGTGCTCAACGTCGCACCGACAGTCGACCCAGGTGCAGACCGCGATGCGATCGAAGGGGATCTGTTTTCGATTCTTGCTGCGTTTACCGACCCGGGATCATCTGACTTTCACACCGCCCAGATCGACTGGGGCGACGGCAGTCCGGCCGAGGCGCTGTACCTCGACCCTGCGACCCGGACGGTGAGCGGCGACCACATCTATACAGACAGCGGCACGTTCGTAGTGACTATTTCGGTGACCGACAACGACGGCGCCGTGGGTGAGGGCAGCTTCGGGCTGAACGTGGCCAACGTGGCGCCGGTGATCGATGCAGAGCCGGTTGGGCGCGATGCCCTGTCGTTCGACGGTGGCGATCATGTGGACGTGGCAGATAGCGCGAGCCTGGCGCTGACCGGCTCCTCCACGGTCGAAGTCCGCTTTAAGGTCGACCCGGCGGCCGAGGGCTTGGCGGCGCTGGTGCAAAAATCGACCGACGGCCTGGGCTCGAACGAGACCTATTCGTTGTGGGTAAACCAGAGCACGGGCCAACTGGAGCTGCGCACCGAGGACGCCACAGGAAAGGAGACCTGGTCCACGGCGAGCGGCCTGGTGGAGAGGGGGCAGTGGTACGAGCTTGCCGGCGTGATCGACCGGGCCACGGGGGATGTGCGGATCTTTCTGAACGGGGCGCTGGTCCTCGAAGATATTGCGGCGGTGCGCAGCGACCCGGCGCTTTCCTCGAACCGGCTCGTGATCGGCCAGTATCAGGGGGCTTTTGGGTTTGTCGGCGTGATTGACGATGTGGCGATCTGGAACACGGTACGGAGCGCTGCGGACATCGTAGCCGATTTTGCCATCGGCGTGAACGATATCGACACCGAACTTGTCGTGCACTGGGCGTTCAACGAGCCGGATGGCGATATCGCGATCGATAGCTCTGCCTACGACAACCACGGCCTACTGGGTGCGAGTATCGTAAACGTGGTCGGCCCGAGTGTTGCGGAAGAGGCACCGACGTTTGTGGCCAGCGGTGTCCTGTCGTTTGACGGCAACGATGTGGTGTCGGTGGCACACACGGAAGCGCTCGCGATGGTCGGCTCTTCCACGGTGGAGGTCCGCTTCCGTATGGAAGAGGGTCCTGATTGGAGCGCTCTGGTCCACAAGACCAACGGAAAATCGCATCAAGATTACCCATACGCGCTGTGGGTTAATCAGCAAGACGGTCGTGTTGCGCTTGGCACAGCCGACGCGCAGGGTTCTCAGGTCTGGCTCTTTGCTGCAGGAGCATTGACGGCAGGCGAGTGGCACGAATTAGCCAGCGTGATCGATCGGGTCACGGGTGTTGCGCGTGTTTATCTAGACGGTGTCGAAATCTGGACGCAGGCGGTTCGCACAGATATCGGTCTCAGTTCAGTAGATAGCCTTCTTATCGGTCAGACCCTCGACTCAAGCTTCAACGGTTTCACGGGTGACATCGATGATGTGGCGATCTGGAACACGGTGCGCGGCGCTGCGGAGATAGCTGATGATTTTACTACGGGTGTGGACGATACGAACGAGAATCTTGTGGGGCACTGGGCCTTCGACGAGCAAAGAGGCAAGACCGCTGTCGATGCCTCGACCTACGGCAACGACGGGGAACTCGGTGGCGGCGACCCGGATCAGATACCAAGCCGCCTTGGCGTCCTGTCCTTTGATGGCGGCGATCATGCCGACGCAGCCGACAGCGAAAGCCTGGCGCTCACCAGCTCGTCCACGGTGGAAGTGCGCTTTAATATCGATCCCGCAGCGACCGGCCGTGCGGCATTGGTGCAGAAATCGACCGACGGACTGGGGGAAAACCTGACCTTTGGACTCTGGGTAGACCAGACCACCGGTCAGATAGCCCTGGAGACGCAGGATGCCATCGGCCTCCAGAGTTGGTCCACGGCGACCAACCTGGTCAAAACAGGGGAGTGACACGAGCTCGCCAGCGTGATCGACCGGGCTACAGAGGGGTATGTACGCATCTACCTGAACGGCACGCTGATACTCGAAGAAAGGGCGGCGGTTCGCCGCGAGCCTGCCCTGGATTCGAACCGTCTGGTCATCGGCCAGTATAAAGGGGCTAACGGATTCGTCGGCGAGATCGACGATGTGGCGATATGGAATACGGTGCGCACGGCCGGTGAAATTGCAGCTGACTTCGCCGATGGTGCTTCGGGCGACCCAAGTGAGCTTGCGGCGCACTGGGATTTTGACGATCTATTCGGAACGGTAGCGGCCGACCGTTCGGGCAACGGCAACGATGCCGTGCTCGGTGCGAGTACCGTGGGCGTAATAGGCCCGAGCGTCGCGACCGAGATGCCGGAACGCCTGCGCGTTGTACGTGAAGGCGAGTCGCTCGTGATCAACGCGCCTTACTCCGACGCGGGGACGGGTGACACCCATTCGGCAGTGATCGACTGGGGCGACACAACCTCCGACGTGGTGGCAGTGGTTGCCGGTATCGACGGAGCCGGCACGCTCACGGCTGAACACGTGTACGCCGACAACGGTGTCTACGCGGTCACAGTCACCCTCACGGATGATGATGACGATGCCGACTCTGATTCCTTCGTGATCGACGTGCTAAACTCTGTACCGCAGGTCCTGCCGGGCGCCAGCGTGCTCGGCGACGAGGGACAGCTGATTGTGCTTAACGATGTGGTCCTGTTCGATCCGGGCGCACTTGATTCGCTCAGCGGCACGATCAACTGGGGCGACGGCACCCCGACTGAGGTGCTGGTCATCGATGCGGAACCATACGGACCGCCGGGTGCGCTCGCCGGGCTTACGGGATCCCTGGGCAACAAGCACGGATATGCGGACGACGGCGCGTACACCGTGACGTTTACCCTGGAAGATGACGACGGAGGTGTCGCCGTCGAGACCCTTTCCCTTTTGGTGACCATTGCGAACGTCGATCCGGTGGTCGACGCCTGGGCCGACACCGGCGTCCCCGTGACCGTGAACGAGGGCGAACCGTTCGCGCTTGTGGGCGCGACGTTCCGCGATGGGGGTACGCTCGATACCCATGTGGCGAGCATCGACTGGGGCGATGGCACCGAGCCCGAGGCGGGTGTGGTCAGCGAAACGCCGTCCGGGCCTCCGGGATCTATAGAGGGAATGAGCGGTACGGTCGATGGGGCCCACACCTACGTTGACGACGGCGAGTACTTGCTCACCCTGACGGTGTCCGACGATGACGGCGGCATCGGTAACGACACGCAGCTGGTGACGGTGCTCAACGTCGCACCGACAGTCGACGCGGGCGAAGACCGCGATGCGATCGAGGGAGATCTGGTCTCGATCAGTGCCGGCTTTACCGACCCGGGAGCATCTGACTTGCACACCGCCCTGATCGACTGGGGCGACGGTTCGGTCACCGTCGGTTCCGTCGACCAGGTGGCCCGTACTGTGAGCGGTGACCACGTCTATGCCGACAGCGGCGCCTTCGTGGTGACCATCTCGGTGAGCGACAACGGCGGCGCCGTGGGTGAGGACAGCTTCGGGATGACTGTGGCCAATGTGGCGCCGGTGATCGATGCAGAGCATGTTGGGCACGATGCCCTGTCCTTCGACGGCGGCGATCATGTGGACGTGGCAGACAGTGAGAGCCTGGCGCTCACCGAATCGTCCACGGTGGAAGTGCGCCTTAAGGTCGATCCGGCAGCCACCGGCCGCGCGGCACTGCTGCAAAAATCCACCGACGGCCTGGGAGAAAACCTGACCTTTGGACTGTGGGTAGACCAGGGCACGGGCCAGCTGGAGCTGGGAACGCAAGACGAATCCGGCGTGCAATCCTGGTCCACGGCTATTGGCCTGGTGGAGAGAGGACGGTGGTATGACCTGGCCAGTGTGATCGACCGCACCACGGGCGATGTGCGGATCTACCTGAACGGCGAACAACTTCTCGACGGGTCCGCAGCGGTACGCAGCGACCCGGCGCGTTCCTCGAATTGGCTGGTGATCGGCTATCAGGAAGGGGTAGGCGTTCAGGAAGGGCTCGTCGGCGTCATCGACGATGTGGCGATCTGGAAAACGGTGCGAAGCGCCGCAGACATCGCTGCTGATTTCGCCATCGGCGTGGACGATGCCGACACCGATCTTGCCGCGCACTGGGCGTTCAACGAGCCGGATGGCGATATCGCATTCGACAGTTCTACCTTCGGCAACCACGGCGTCCTGGGTGCGAGTACCGTGAACGTGGTCGGCCCGAGTGTTGCGGATGAGGCGCCGACGCCGGTGGTCAGAGGTGCCCTGTCGTTCGACGGGAACGACCGGGTGGACGTGGCCGACAGGACGATTCTGGTCTTCGACGGCGATGATCATGTGGACGTGGCCGACAGCGCGAGCCTGGCGCTCACCGGCTCTTCCACGGTCGAGGTGCGATTCAAGGTCGACCCGGCGGCGGCGGGCTGGGCGGTGCTGGTGCAGAAATCAGACGACGGCACCGGGTCGCCCCAGACTTATATGTTGGCGGTGCACCAGAGCACCGGTGCTCTGGAGTTGGACACGGCCGACCCCAGCGGCCGGCAGATCTCGATCACGGCGCCCGGCCTGGTAGAACGGGGGCAGTGGTACGATCTCGCCGCCGTGATTGACCGGACCACGGGCGATGTGAGGATCTACCTGAACGGGGCGCTGGTGCTTGACGATACGGCAGCGGTGCGCAGCGACTCGGCGCTGGCTTCGAACCGGATGGTGATAGGCGGCCCGTACCCGTTGTACGGGTTGTCGGGGTTTGTTGGCGCCATTGATGATGTGGCGATCTGGAATACGGTGCGCAGTGCGGCGGAGATTGCCGCTGATTTTGCCACGGGTGTGGACGATGCAGACAAGAATCTTGCCGGGCACTGGGCATTCGATGAGCCGAGCGGGAATACCGCACTTGATGCTTCGACCTACCGCAACGACGGCGTGCTTGGCGGCACCGTCGGCGCGACCGAGGTGCCGACGCGAGACGCGCTGCTGCTTACCGGCTCGTCCACGGTCGAAGTGCGCTTCAAGGTCGATCCGGCGGCGGTCGGGTGGACCGTGCTGGTGCGGAAATCGACCGATGGTACCGGAGCGAACCGCACATACTCGCTGTTTGTGAACCCGAGCACGGGCGGGTTGTTCATGTCCACGCGCGACGCCAGCGGCGACCAATTCTACTTTTCGCCTACCGGCCTTGTGGAGGCAGGTAAATGGTATGAGCTTGCCACCGTGATTGACCGGGATACGGGCAGCATGCAGATGTATTTGGATGGTGTGCTGGTGATCGATGAAGCTGTGGCGGTGCGCAGTGCTCCCGCGCTTGTGTCGAACTTGCTGGTGTTCAGCCAGAACGGCTTTGCCGGCGTGATCGAGGATGTGGCGATCTGGAACACGGCCCGCAGTGCCGCCGAGATTGCAGCTGATTTCGACACGGGCGTGGACGATACGGACGTGAATCTTGTGGGGCACTGGGCGTTTGAAGAGACCAGCGGAAATATCGCGATCGATGCCTCTACTTATGGCAACGACGGGCTATTGGGTGGAGGTGTAGACACGCAAGTGCCACTACGCGTGCGCCCTGGTGAACTGGTATTTGACGGCAATGATCACGTGGACGTGGACGACAGCAAGAGCCTGGCGCTCACCGGATCGTCCACGGTGGAAGTCCGCTTCAGGAGCGACTCCTCCACCGAGTCCTGGAAGGCGTTGGTGCAGAAATCGACCGACGGCCTGGGATCGGATCGAGCCTACACGCTGTGGTTGAACCAGAGCTCAGGGACGCTGGAGCTAGACACGTACGACACCCAAGGACTGCAGTACTGGCTCACATCAAGCGGTTTGGTGGAGACCGGACAGTGGTATGATCTTGCAGCTGTGATCGACCGGACCAGGGGCGATGTGAAGATATATCTCAACGGTGCGCTGGTGCTCGATCAGACGGCGGCGGTGCGGAGCGAACCGGCGCTCTCTTCGAACCGTTTGGTCATCGGCGGCCCGTTGTTCAGTTATTCTGGATTCGTTGGCGCCATTGATGATGTGGCGATCTGGAACACGGTGCGCACGGCCGAGGAGATCGCGGCAGACTTTGCCGGCGGTGCTTCGGGCGCCCCGGACGAGCTTGCGTCGCACTGGGATTTTGACGACCTGTACGGCACCGTAGCCACCGACCGTTCGAGCAACGGCAACGATGCTGTGCTCGGTGCGAGCACCGTAACTGCACCGGGGCCGTCCGTTGCAACCGAAATGCCGGCACGGGTACCCGCTAGACGGGAAGGCGATCTTGTTGTGCTAAGTGCACCCTACTCCGACGCGGGGATAGGTGACACCCACTCGGCAACGATTGACTGGGGCGACACCACCTCCGACGTGGTAGATGTGGTGGATGGCATCGACGGCGCCGGGACGCTCACAGCAGAGCACGTTTACGCGGACAACGGCGTTTACACGGTCACGGTCACCCTCACCGACGACGATGGCGGCGTCGACTCGGATTCCTTCGTGATCGACGTGCAGAACGCCGCACCACAGCTCCTTTTGGGCGAGAGCCAAGGCGGCGATGAAGGCTTGTTGATCGAGCTTACCGACGCGCTTCTGTTTGACCCGGGCACGCTGGATACGCACAGCGGCACCATTGACTGGGGCGATGGCAGCCCTGCCGATGTGCTGGTCATCGATACGGTGCCGGACGGACCGCCGGGCTCGGTCGACGGATTGGTGGGGAGCCTGCACGGCAGCCACGTGTATGCGGACGACGGTGTCTTTACCGCAACTTTTACTCTCCAGGACGACGACGGCGGTCTGAATATCGGTTCGTTCCCGGTGACGGTCACCAACGTAGCGCCGAAAGTGGACCTGGGTGACGATTTCGAGGCGCTCGAAGGTGACTTGATTCGCCTGGACCCGACGGTCATTGACCCTGCGGGCGTAAACGACAGTCTTGTTTTCGATTGGCAGGTGACGGCCAGCAACGGCCAGCCGATTCCTCCGGGCAATGCCGGCACCTTTGAATTCACGACTTTCGACAATGGGTTTTATACAATCACCCTAACCGTCACAGATGATGATGGGGGAGTGGGCAGCGATGAGTTGATCGTGACTGTGCTGAATGTGGCGCCGACGGTCGGAGCTGTGACGGTAACCCCTGTTGACATCCTGAAGGGAGACAGCGTCAACCTGTCCGGCGACTTCAGCGATCCTGTTGCCGCAGACACCCATACCCTGTTCGTCGACTGGGGCGACGGAACAGTTGATGAAATCATCCTTGTAGCTGGTGCGCGAAATTTTGCGGTTGATCACGTGTATTCCGATAGTGGCCTGTTCACCGTGGCCGTGGCCATCGAAGACGATGACGGAGGGATCGGCAACGCGGTTGCCGGCAGTGTCACGGTCAACAGTCGGGTGCCGGCTGTGACGGTGAACACTGCTGCGATCGAGGTCAACGAAGGCGACACAGCGGTCAATAGCGGCACCTATTCCGATCCAGACGGCGATGCGGTGAGCCTGACGGCGTCTATCGGATCCGTGATCGACGAAGGCGGTGGCAACTGGAGCTGGTCGTTTGATACCGCCGACGGGCCGGCCGAAAGTCAGACCGTAACGATCACGGCCACCGACAGCGACGATGCAATAGGTACTGCGAGCTTTGACTTGACCGTACAGAATCTTGCCCCGGCATTGAGCCTGTTGAATGCGAGCGCCGTAAATGAAAATGATCTTTCCACCGTTACCGGCAGTATCTTCGACGCCGGGACGGGTGATGCCTTTACCCTAAGCGTTGATTGGGGCGACGGTACGCCGGTGGAGACTTTCAATTATCCTGCCGGTATCACCGGTTTCAGTGAAATCCATCGATACCTTGACGATGATCCCACCGGCACGGCAGCAGATTCTTATACAATTTCCGTGACCCTCGCGGATGATGACCTTGCTGAAGACATTGGAACCACCGCTGTCACGGTCACCAATGTCGCACCGACTCTCAGCGGCGTGAGCGCCACTGATGCGGATGAAGGCGCCCTCAGCACCCTGACCGGCTCAATCGCCGATCCCGGAACCCTCGACACCTTTACATTGAGTGTAAACTGGGGAGACGGTTCGTTAGTTTCGACATACCTCTATCCTGCCGGTACCACCACATTTGCCGAAACCCATACATACGCCAGCGCCGGGAGCTATACCATCCTTGTATCGGTGGAAGATGACGATCTTGGTCAATCGGAAGAAGTGAACACGGGAGTGACGATTATCCCGCCCAGCACCCCACCGGTTGCAGAAGACGACAGTTACAACGGATTCGAAGACACCACGTTGACAGTGTCGGCAGCAGGCGGCGTTCTGGCCAACGACTCCGATGTTGATCCGACCGACACCGTGACCGTTTCGACCGGCCCGGTTACCAATCCGGCAAACGGTACCGTTACGGTCAATGCAGACGGCAGTTTCAAGTATGTGCCGAATAAAGACTACTTCGGAACCGACACCTTCACATACCAGGCCATAGACAGCAGAGGTCTATTGAGCGGTGTCGCAGAGGTAACGATTACCATCGCTCCGGATAATGATGTCCCGGTGACGGCCGACGATGAGGCCACGGTGGCTGAGGCGGGGAGCATCGACATCGATGTGCTGGATAATGATACCGACGTCGACAGCGCACTCACCTACGCCAACGTGAAGGTTCTGACTGGCCCGGCAAACGGCACGGCAGTGGTTGACGCCAGTGGCATCACATATACCCACAACGGTTCAGAGACGACTTCAGACAGCTTCACCTACCGGATCGACGATGGTGCCGGCGGAGAGGACGCGGCCAAGGTGGCGATCGCGATAACCCCGGAGAACGATCCTCCGGTGCTGGGAGCGATAGGTAATCAAACAATCGACGAGGGTGTCGAACTGACGTTTACGGCCACCGCCACCGATGTCGACATCCCGGCGAATACGTTGACGTTTAGTTTGGGTGCCGGTGCTCCGGCCGGCGCCGGCATCGATCCGGGTACCGGTGTGTTTACCTGGACACCCAGCGAAGCTCAGGGACCCGACACTTATACCTTTGATGTTGTGGTGACCGATAACGGCACCCCGGCACTGAGTGATTCAGAGACGATCACCGTGACGATCAATGACGTCAATGCAGCGCCGGTGCTTGACGCTATTGGTGATCAAACAGTCGACGAGGGGGTCGAACTGACCTTTACAGCCACGGTCACCGATGTCGACATCCCGGCTAACTCGCTGACGTTCTCCCTGGCAGGCACAGTGCCAACAGGGGCGGGTATCACCTCCGCGGGCTTGTTTAGCTGGACACCAACCGAAACCCAGGGATCCGGCACATATATATTTGATGTGGTGGTGACCGATGACGGCACTCCCGAGCTGAACGATTCCGAGACGATCACCGTCACGGTCAACAAAGTAAATTCGGCTCCGGTGCTTAACCCCATAGGCGACCACACGGTCGACGAAGGCATCGAGCTGACCTTTACGGCCACGGCCGGCGATACCGACATCCCGAAGAATACATTGACGTTCAGTCTGGGTGCAGGTGCTCCTGCCGGCGCGAGCATCGATCCGGATACCGGTGTGTTTACCTGGACACCGGCAGAAGACGAGGGTCCGGGGACCCACGGTATCGAGGTGGTGGTGACCGATAACGGCACGCCGGCCCTGAGTGATTCAGAGACGATCACCGTGACGGTCAACGAAGTAAATGTAGCTCCAGTCCTGAATCCGATCGGCAACCAGAGTGTCGATGAAGGAGTGACGCTCACCTTTACGGCTACTGCGAGCGATGCAGACATTCCGGCGAATACATTTACGTTCAGTCTGGGTGCAGGTGCCCCGGCCGGCGCCGGCATCGATCCAGTCACCGGTTTGTTTACCTGGACACCGGCAGAAGACGAGGGGCCGGGGACGTACGAAATCGAGGTGGTGGTCAGCGACGGCTCGGAAACCGACGCTGAGACGATTACGGTGACGGTCAACGTAGTCAATGCAGCTCCGGTGCTCGATCCCATTGGTGATCAAACAATCGACGAAGGCGTCGAACTGACCTTTACGGGCACGGCCGGAGATACCGACATCCCGGCGAATACATTGACGTTCAGTCTGGGTGCAGGTGCTCCAACCGGCGCTGGCATCGATCCGGTTACTGGCGCGTTTACCTGGACACCGGCAGAAGATGAGGGTCCGGGGAGTTATGGGATCGAGGTGGTGGTGACCGACAATGGCAACCCGGCCCTGAGTGATTCAGAGACGATCACGGTGACGGTTAACGAAGTCAATGTGGCTCCGGTGCTTGACCCCATCGGTGATCAAACAATCGACGAGGGCGTCGAACTGACCTTTATGGCCACGGCCGGCGATACCGACATACCGGCTAATGCGCTGACGTTTAGTCTGGGTGCAGGAGCCCCTGTCGGCGCCGGCATCGATCCGCTCACCGGTGTGTTTACCTGGACACCGACAGAAGACCAGGGCCCGGGGACTCACGGTATCGAGGTGGTGGTGACCGATAACGGTACGCCTACGCTGAACGATTCAGAGACGATCACCGTTACGGTCAACGAAGTAAATGTAGCTCCGTCGCTTGACCCCATAGGCGATCACACGGTCGACGAAGGCGTCGAACTGACCTTTACGGCCACGGCCGGCGATACCGACATATCGGCGAATACGTTGACGTTCAGTCTGGGTGCAGGAGCTCCTGTCGGCGCCGGCATCGATCCGGTCACCGGTGTGTTTACCTGGACACCGGCAGAAGACCAGGGCCCGGGGACCCACGGTATCGAGGTGGTGGTGACCGATAACGGCACGCCTGCCCTGAGTGATTCAGAGACGATCACCGTTACGGTCAACGAAGTAAATGTAGCTCCGTCGCTTGACCCCATAGGCGATCACACGGTCGACGAAGGCGTCGAACTGACCTTTACGGCCACGGCCAGTGATGCCGACAGCCCGGCCAACACCTTGACGTTCACTCTGGGTGCAGGTGCTCCGGCAGGCGCCGGCATTGATCCGGTCACTGGTGTGTTCAGTTGGACGCCAAACGAAGTTCAGGAATCTCGTACGTATACGTTTGATGTGGTGGTGACCGACGATGGCACACCGGACCTGAGTGATTCAGAAACGGTCACTGTGACGGTCACCAAAGCAAATGCAGCCCCGGTGCTTGACCCCATTGGTGATCAATCAGTCGACGAGGGCTTTGAACTGACATTTACGGCGACTGCCACCGATGTCGACATCCCGGCCAATACTTTGACGTTCAGTTTGGGTGCAGGGGCCCCGGCCGGCGCCGGCATCGATCCAGTCACCGGTGTATTCAGCTGGAACACGACAGAAGGCGAGGGGCCGGGGAAATACGAGATCGAGGTGGTGGTGACCGACGATGGTACGCCGACACTGAGCGATTCCGAGATCATTGCGGTCACGGTCAACGAAGTGAATGTAGCTCCGATTCTTGATCCCATAGGCGGCCAGATTGTCGACGAAGGCGTCGAACTGACCTTTACGGCCACGGCCAGCGATACCGACACCCCAGCGAACACGTTGACGTTCAGTCTGGGTGTGGGCGCCCCGGCAAGCGCCGCCATCGATCCGGTCACCGGTGTGTTTACCTGGATACCGACAGAAAGCCAGAGTCCGGGCACCTACGGGATCGAGGTGGTGGTGACCGACAACGGCACACCGGCACGGAGCGATTCAGAGACGATCACCGTGTCGGTCAGTGAAGCAAATGCGGGTCCGGTACTTGCCCCCATCGGTGATCAAACAATCGACGAGGGCGATAAGCTGACCTTTACGGCCACGGCCAACGATGTCGACCTCCCGGCAAATACGTTAACGTTTAGTTTGGGAGCGGGAGCTCCGGCAGGTGCCAGTATCGATCCGGGTACCGGTGTGTTTACCTGGACACCGGCAGAAGGAGAGGGCCCGAGAACTTACGGGATCGAGGTGGTGGTGACCGACGATGGTACCCCGGCACGGAGTGATTCAGAGACGATCACGGTTACAGTCAACGAAGTAAATGCGGATCCAATTCTTGACCCCATCGGTGATCAAACGGTCGACGAAGGCAACGAACTGACGTTTACTGCCACGGCGACGGATGCTGACATACCGGCCAACGCGTTGACGTTTTCTCTGGCAGGTGCTGTGCCGGTGGGGGCTACGATCGATCCGGGTACCGGTGTGTTTACCTGGATACCGGCAGAAGACCAGGGTCCGGGCAGCTACACCTTCAATGTCGTCGTGACCGATGACGGAACGCCCGCACTAGTCGATTCTGAAACTATCACCATCACGGTCAACGAAGTAAACAAAGCACCGGTGCTGGATGCCATCGGTGACCACACAGTCGATGAACGAAACGACTTGACCTTTACGGCTACGGCAACCGACACTGACCTGCCGGCCAACACATTAACCTTCACGCTATCCGGCGCGGTGCCTGCAGGAGCAACCATCGATCTTCTCACCGGCGTCTTTACGTGGACACCGAGTGAAGCCCAGGGGCCGGGTGTTTATACCATTGAAGTGTCCGTGAGCGACGGCACTGAGGCAGACTCCGAGACCATTACGGTTACGGTTAATGAAGTAGATGAACTCCCGGTACTCGAGAATTGGCGACTTTTCGACGATAGCGGCATCAGTGATTCCGACAAACTGACGAACGACACAACTCCGATACTGCTGTTTGAGTTCAACGATCAGGTTTACGGCGAGAACAGCCATGTAATCGTGCTCGATCCGGACGGCGTCGCGATGATACCCACCAGAATCGATGGCTGGGGAAGTGATGCCCTGTATGCGGTGTTCGAGACGCCGTTGACGCTGGATGGCACCTACCCGGTCACCCTGAGCGGGCTGATACAGGACCCGGAAGGTAACTACTTCAACGACAACGTCGATCTTGCCCTGGACTTCTTCCTGGATACAACAGCGCCCGATGTGACGGTGGATTCCCTGTTGACAAACAATCCCAACCCTTCCCTGACCGGCACGGTGAGCGATGCCGCCGCCTCGGTGGAGGTGACCGTTGACCGCAGGTCCTATCCCGCCACCGTGAACCCCGACGGCACCTGGGTCTTATCAGTCGGTGATATCGATCCGTTACTGTCCGACGGCGTCTACGATGTCTTCGCTACGGCGACAGACCCGGCCGGGAACGTCGCTGTCGACAGTACCAATAACGAGCTGACGTTGGATACAACCGCTCCGGTGGTCACCGTCGATTTCCTCGAGGTGGATGACACCACGCCGGCCGTCACCGGTACGGTAGATGATCCTGCGGCCGGCATAGAGATTGTTATCGACGGCCAAACTTACGCCGCCCTGAATAATGGTAATGGAAACTGGATTTTGCCGGACGACAGCATAAGCCCGGCGCTGGCCGTCGGCACCTACAATGTTGCCGCCAGTGCGACCGATGCTGCCGGCAACGTCGGTAATGACACGACCGTCGATGAACTGATCATCCTTTCGGATCAGCCGTTGTTGCGCATCATGGAAACCGAGCATAGTGCTAGCGGAGTTGGGTTCAAATTCAACTACCAGCTGGATATGACCCAACTGAATCTTTATGACACTGCTGCCGGAACCTACGGGGAACCCGATCTGACCCTGATAGGGGATACCACCGGGCCGGTCAGCGGTTCGATTGTCTACGATCCTGAGACCAGAAGTGTGACCTTTGCCAAGACCGGCGGTCCGTTGGCGCCGGATACCTACACGCTGACGCTTCGCGGGGCCAGTAACGGTTTTGTCGATAGCCTGGGGAATCTCTTGGACGGCGACGGGGATGCGACGGCCGGCGGCGATTATGTGACCACATTCACGGTTGATACCAGTGACACCCGCCTGGTATCCCTGCCCGATTTCACGCGGGGTCCGGGCCAGGCAGTGAACGTGCCTGCTCCCGCCAATGGTATCCCCGTAACGATCAGTGACGGCACCGGTGTGCAGTCCGTCGATTTGGTGCTCACCTACGATCCGGATCTGTTGAACGTGACCGGCATTTCCCGCGGGTCCGGTGCGCCTGCAGATTGGCAGGTCATCGGCGATCTCGGCAATCCGGGCCGCATCCCGATGGCGTTTTTCGGACCCACCAGCCTGCCGGCGGGCGAGGTGAGATTCCTCGAGATCGAGGCCACCGTTCCGGATGACGCACCCTATGCAGAGAGCGCAGTCCTGAGCTTGACCAACCTGCAGATCAATGAGGGGGCCATCGCCGCCCAAGCCGACAGCGGTGTGCAGGTGGTCGCCTACTTTGGTGATGCCACCGGCAACCATGCATACAGTGCCCTGGACGCCGCCTACATCGCGCGCGCCAGTGTTGGACTGGACAGTGGGTTTGCCGCTGCCTTCCGGATGAAAGACCCGGTCATCATCGGGGACATCAGCGGAAACGGCGGGCTCGGTGCCCTTGACGCCGCCCGTCTGGCTCAAAAAATTGTCGGCCTCGATGTCACGACGATTCCGGACCTGCCCGGAACCCTGCCGCCCATCGTTGTCAGCGGCCGGGATCCGTTGTTGAGCATCGCGGACGACTTAACCGCTAGCCCGGGCGATACCCTCAACGTTCCGGTGTCCATCCTCGATGACGCAACGGGCCTCCTCGGTGTTGATCTCACCATCCATTACGACACGAATGTATTTGACGTGACCCATAGTGATGTCAGTAGCGGAACCCTGACCGCCGGCTGGTTTGTCGTCTCCAATGTCGATGACGTCGCCGGCACGATCGCTGTTTCGATGTTCAATTTTTCTCCTGTCCCAGGCGGAACCGGAAGCGTGGCCGAGATCGAATTCGATGTGCGTGCCGATGCACCGGCCGGCCCGACCGCGCTCGATATTACCGATGACACCGCCCTCAATGAAGGCGAGCTGGTGCTGACCATCGACGACGGGGCGGTGACGATACTGGCCGATAACCAAGCACCCACGATTGACGCATTGACCGTCAACCCCGATCCCATCGCTGAAGACGGTACCCTGACCCTTGACGGCACATTTTCCGATCTAGATTCCAGCGGCACCTTTGTTGTGACCGTGCTCGACTGGGGTGACGGTTCGGGGCCGGATACATTGAGCCGACCGCCGGGAAGCACCGATTTCAGTTTTACCCATCAATACCTTGACGACCCCGACGGCACCGGCCCGGATGAATACACCATTACGGTGGCGGTAGAAGACGATACCGGTCAAACCACGACCGGACAAGTAATTGCCACGGTCGTCAACATCGCCCCGACAGTCGGCAATCTCGGAGTTACCGGGGTGGTTGAGGGCTCTGCGGAGACGCTGACCGGCACGATCACCGATCCGGGAACCCTGGACACGTTTACCCTGAGTGTGGATTGGGGTGACGAAACGCCGGTCGAAAAATTTAACTACCCCGCTGGGACCACCGCCTTTGGTGAGACCCATGTCTATACCGACGATGGTGCGTATACTATCACCGCTATAGTAACCGACGATGACACCGGCACCGGCAGCGACAGCCTGGCGGTGACGGTCGCCAATGTCGCCCCGACCCTGTCTGCCGACGGAGATGCGGTGGCTACCGCCGGTGAGGTATACACCCTGCTGTTGAATGTCGCAGACCCTGGCAACGACACCATCGAATGGGTCATCGACTGGGGCGACGGACCGGAAGAGAGGGTCTCTGGAAATCCGTCTTCTGTGTCCCACCTGTACACGGAGCCGACGCCGCTGCCGGGCGACCTGGACGTGAACGGGTCCGTGGATGCCGACGATTATCCGCTCTTTCGACAACATTATCGGCGCAGGGATGCAGCCGGTCGTCAAGACGGTGATTTCAATGGAGACGGCGTGGTCGACCTGCGCGACTATGGGCTTTTAAGAAGGTATAAAGGAACGGTCGGCTGGGATGCACGCACGGTGAGCATCACGGCATCCGATGAAGACGGCACATATGTCGTCGGCACAAAATCGATCGAGGTCCGGCCGCCTGCCGGCGGTGCGTTGATGGCCAAGATGCCGGCAACACCGGATCCGGCGGCAGATCCGGCCCCCTCGGCAATGCAGCAGGGAGTGATGTTTGATCCAGCCAGCACATCGGAATCTTTCGGCGTCGGCTACATGGATGCGGGTGACGGTGCTGGTGACAGCGGCTACGCTCCGGCATCGGCCTTTGATGTAGAGCCTTCAACTCCGGACGTTGGCGGGGAAGAAGAGAAAGATAAATTGCAGGTCGTTGAAAACCCAATTCTCAACCCTCTAGTCTATCTGTGACACTTGCATATCGGATACGCTTAGAATAAGATGTGGACCCCGTCGTTGAATCGTTTTGTGATATTCGAAATTACCGAGGGTCATCTGATGAAACAGACGCCATTCGTCGTTCCGCTGTTGTTGGCGGTGCTGCTCTTCTGTGTACCGGCCCGGGCGGCCTTTTTCTCGATCGAACCCAGCGACCCGCTTTTTGTCGCCCCCGGCCAGACGGCCAGTTTTGAGCTGATCTTTAACCCGGAAACCGACGGCGCATTTACCATCATCGGATGGGATCTGGAGTTTATCTACGACACGACCGAAATGACTTTCGATAACGTGGTAGATGATCTCGGCCTGGATCCACTGGGCCCGATCGTCGATGAGACCGGAAACCTGCTGTCAGTCAGTGTGCTCGCTGATTTTGAGGATCCCGGTTCTACGTTTGTCGAAAATACGTCCCAGACCCTGGCCACGTTCGAGTTTACCGTGACAGGCTTAGAATCTTTTGACGGTATAAGCGACTTTGAACTTCTCTCACAGATCGGGACCGTTTCACCCGTTCTCGGACTTCTTATGGATGACGAAGAAACCATCATGCAGTATTTAGGAGAAGAGGGAGCCGACATCAGCGCCGTCCCGCTGCCGGATCCCTTATGGATGCTGCTTGCCGGAATGGCCTCCCTGGCTGGAGTTCATCGGTTCAGGCTGCGTTAAGCAGATCTTTCATACTCTTTATGCTCTCACTGAAGTAAAACGCTCAGGAATTGTTTAATTTTGTTCTCCCCTGTTTTTAACAGGTAAAATCCAAGTTCCGTAATCCATGGGACTTTTGTGCCTTCCACGCTCACTTTGTGGTTCCGTAGTACGCATCTATTTTGGCAAGAATTATGGATGAGATCGCAGTTTTCCCCGGAAAGTTGGTTTCGCCGATACCGGAAGAGGCTGTATTTCCGATCCAATCCTGAAACAGAAATGCCTTCCGACTTTCTGCAGCGAAGACGATGCTCAAAATCCGGAAGCAGCGGAACCCGAAGTTGCGTCCTACGAAGATACACTGATTTCAGCAGTCCCATTGAAACATTGGCCCGGCTCAGCTTCCAGCGGTTCTTCCGGTTCTTCCGGAAACTGTCCGGGATGACCGGCACCGCCCGTGAGGCCGCCGGCGAATTCTGGCATATCTATCAGCTGCCGGTCATCACGGTTCCGACCAATCGGCCCTGCATCCGGAAACAGTTGCCCGATGCGGTCTTCCCGACGGCCGCGGAAAAGTGGGCCGCCATCGCCGACGTCATTCAAAAATGGAATCGGACCGGTCGTCCGGTTCTGGTGGGTACCCGGAGCGTTGTGGCCAGCGAACGCCTTGCCGAGCAGCTGACCGCCAGGGGATTGACCTTCAACCTGCTCAATGCGGTGCGGCATCGTGAAGAAGCCCGGATCGTGGCTGCCGCCGGCGAACCGGGGCGCATCACCATCGCCACCAACATGGCCGGCCGCAGTACGGACATCAAGCTGGGGCACAGTGTGGCCGAACTGGGGGGGCTTCACGTCATGGCCACCGAGCGGCACGAATCGGGCCGTATCGACCGCCAGCTCTTTGGCCGGAGCGCCCGACTGGGAGATCCGGGCAGCGCCCAGGCCTTCATGAGTGCCGAAGACGAACTGATCGAGCGATTTGTTCCGGGCCCCATGCGAAAGCGGTTGCTGGGGGCTCTCAGCAAAAAAGCCCCGGGGTCCGCTCGGATGGCGAAAGTCGCTATTGCCCACGCCCAGGGGGCGGCCCAGCGCTTGGCCTATAAACAACGAAGAAATGTGCTGCAGATGGACACCTGGCTCGAGGAGGCGTTGTCTTTCTCCGGACCCGGTTCCGAGGATTAATTGCCGTTGCGGCGGGCCTTTTCACGTTTTCATTTAATTTTCCCCCGGTTCCGTCATCATGATAATCTCGCGGGCCTCTCGGGCCCGGGAAGGGCGATTTCCTCTGAATCGGGATCTTTGTTTACCCGAGAAATCTCTGTCCAGGTCCTGTGTTCTCAGAGGCGCTTTGTTTCGGGCCTTTTGGTGGTGAACTTCTCCCATCGGTCAGAATGTGGTACAAATAAAAGGTTGTCCGAAGATTCGCGATCATTTTTACTTATCATTCAGAGCAGGGGGAGAATGAGGAATGGCAGAGCAAGAGCAGCACACCAGTGCCACACGGGAGCGGGTGCAGAACTGGCTGATGAGCGAGGGCTGGAAAATCTCCGAACAACCCCACCCGGATGCGGAATGGCTGATCCGGGCCGAGGACGCTGCCCAGCGACGGATCCTGATCGGGCAGAACAAAGCGCGACCGGACATGATTCAGCTGGAAGCGCGCGTCAATCTGGCCGATGAGCACCGGAAGATGTTCGAAAAGCTCCCCGATGAAACCCGGCGCGCCACCCTATGGGATCTGCGCTTTCGCCTTCTTGCCATGAACGTGGATTTTACGGGCGTGGCCGAGCCGATGCCGACGGTCCTGCTGACCCAGCGGATATATCTTGATGGGCTGACCAAAGATAACTTCCTTCAACGGTTCTCCATCGTACGGAATGCCATCGTTGCGGTAATCTGGTCCATCACCCGGCAACTGGAAGGCGTGGAACCCCCCGCGGAGTCCGCAACGCCAACAACCCATTAACCAGAATATCCCCTCATATCCATACTTTCCAAAAAATTGGGGACGTTGGTAGGTTTTTAAGGTTATTTTGTTGTTGTCTCGAATTTCGACCTCATTATAAGATATTCTGATCGTTGATATCCCTACAAAAGCCGGGTGATAAAGCTACCCATGCCAAGACAAGCACGATTGGATATTCCCGGGGTACTGCAGCATATCATGGCGCGCGGCATCGAAAAGCGCGACATATTTCGTGATCATCGTGATCGCCAGGTGTTTCTCGAAAAGCTCTCGACCGTAATATTAGAGGGTCGTGCAAAGCTTTATGCCTGGGCGTTAATGCCGAATCATTTTCATCTCCTTCTTAGACCTCTTGAGACATCCATGGCCGATATGATGCGACGTTTGATGACCGGATATTCGGTCTGGCACAATAAGCGACATCAACGTCAAGGGCATCTGTTTCAAAATCGATACAAAAGTATCATCGTGGATGAAGATCCGTACTTTCTGGAGCTAGTCCGGTATATTCATCTGAATCCGGTTCGCGGTAAGCTGCTGGAGGATCTTCGTCAACTTGATTCAAATCCATACACAGGTCATGCTGTCATATTGGGCAAGCGCTCTTTTGGGTGTCAGGACGTGGATTGGGTGCTAAGCTTGTTTGGTGACCGGGTCGGACAAGCCCGCCGTAAGTATCGAGCGTTCGTAAAAGCCGGCTTCGACCATGGTGCCCGCGAAGAATTTCGCGGTGGTGGCTTGATTCGAAGTGCCGGCGGTCGAAAAGAGCTTGCCGCAAGAACCAAGGAGAACCGGGAATTAGGTGATGAACGAATCCTGGGAAACGGCGAATTTGTAAAGAGCATTCTGAATCGATGTGAGCCCAGAGACGATTGCAAAAAAGGCGACGTTGACCAAATTCTGACCGATGTGTCCAGGTCGTCGCAAGTACCTGAGAGGCTCATCTTGAGTGGAAGCCGCTTGCGTCAAGTGAGTGCCGCCCGTCGACTGTTTTTATTTAGGGCTTATGAAGAAGCCGGCGCATCCTATACAGAACTTGGGCGTTTATGCGGGATTGCACACACATCGGTTAAGCAGGCCATCGCTAAAGCTAAAAACGAAAGCGATAAATAACCTTAATAAACTACCAACGTCCCCTATATTTTTAAGCGGCCTGGCGGAATTCGCTCGGCGATCGGCCGGTCCATTTTTTAAAGGCCCGTGAGAATGCGCTCAGTTCCGAAAATCCAAGTATGAATGCAACCTCCGTCAGATTTATCCCCTGGTCCCGCACATAGTCGGTTGCCAGGTCTTTGCGCACCTCATCCAGCAGCTTTCCAAAGGTGGTGCCCTCGCTGCGCAGGCTTCGCTGGAGACTGCGGACACTCATGTGCAGCTCGTTTGCCACTATCTCGTCAGACACCCCGCCGGACGGCAATTTTTTAATAATGGCGCTTTTTACCCGTTGAGCAATGTCTTCCTTTTTCAGCCCGGCCAGGTAACGGATAATTATCTGATCGTGGATCCGGGCAATTTCCGGATTATAGCCTTTCAGGGGGGCGTCCACCTTGTCATTCGGAAATACAAGGAGGTTCCGGTCTGCCCTGAATGCGACGGGAGATTTGAAATAGGCAAAATACTCCCCGGCGCAGGAGGGCGCCTCATGGACAAAGCTGACGGACTGGGGGTTGAGGGTGGCACCGTAATTGACACGGCACATCGCCGTGACAATGGAGAAGAAAGAATCGGTGCGGGAAGGTATCACGATCGTGGTGGGTTTGAACTTCAGATAGAGCGCCAGGCCGTCATCCACCTCGACGAGCTGCAGAATGGCAATTTTTGTGATCGCATGAATATACCTTTCGAGGCGTGTCAACGCTTCCCGCAACGTGGCACTGGCCAGCCAGGCATAACCAAGGGCATTCAGATGGGAGGGGTGCCAAAGATTTCCGGACTTGAGCCCGAAACATGGATCGTCTATCGTTTGAGAGGCCCTGTACCACAGGTTGTCTCCGATCGTCTGGAGAGCCCGAGCCCCCGGCTTGACCATCATCTCCTTTGTGATCCCCTGCTGGGAAAAAATGGGCTCCGGATCGTGCCCGTACATCTCCAGAAGCTCCCATAAAATGGCCGCCGGCGCCAGCAGACAGGTTTTTTGCATCTTCTGATTCCTCCTTCCGATTCCATTCAAATATCCCTGCTATGCGTCAGAAATTCACAGGCCAATGCGTCTTCATTATCAAAATTGGCGCGACAAATCAATATAATGGCGCGCATTGTCAAGTAATATTTTTAAATCCGTCTTATCGTACCGTCTTAAAGGTTCCCGACATGGGCGACCCCCTGTTGAATCGAGCCCATCATACGCATCAAACCGATGATACCAAAACTCAAATGTGAGAACGCATCATGACAGAGAAACATCGCGTACCAAAAGGTGAGCGCTTTGTATCGACGGTCCTTTTGGCACTTCTTCCCCTGGGCGGATTGGTGTTCGCCCTGATCGCATCCGGCAGTGGCTGGAGCTGGAGTTTTTTCGGAGCCCTGGTGTTCTGGATCGGCTGCGTTTTCGGTCTCTGCGATCTCATTGTATCGTCGATTTTAAAACGTATATGATCGACGCCTGTTTATGGCTCTGAATTATATACCTCAATAGACCCTCATAGGTTTCACGGTTTTTTCAGAACACGCCTGGGATGCTCATTTGTGGTGTTGTCTTTCGAGTATGGCGGGGCAGCCCGCCGGGTCAATGCGCCGGCGGGTGAATTTTCCGAGCATCGGTTTCGGGAAACAGGTTGAAAGGCGTCCATTCCCCTCGATTGTTTTCCACGAGAATGGCAGAGTCGGGCGGATCTTGGAGCTGGCTACTCCGAATTCCCCACTTGCGCTGCAAATGAGCGTCCCAGGCGTGTTCTAGTGATATGCCTCCAGGTATGGAGGGGTGCTATTGCCGGATTACACCCATCACGGCGATGCCGATTGGCAGAAACAGACCGGTGTGTCCCGTCGAATACGACCCAAAGAGGTGACCAATGGAAATGGCTTGGACGAATCTTCCTCAAGAAGGTAGAGCCAATATGGATTCTGAAAAACAAAAACAACGGAAAAAACGGATCAAGAAAATACACAAAAATTCTGTTACGGCGGCACTTCGACGCAGAAAATGGGAGAGCGCCGCAAAAACGGTCCTGCGCCATCCGGTGACATTGAAACAATTTTTTTTGAAAATGATGCTGAGAGGTATCGAAGAACCGGATATCAATCTGTGGTGGTTATATGAATGGGTAAAAGAGGGAAAGGTGGTGGAACTGGACGATGGATATTTTCAAATGGCAGACCATACCCCACGGAAAGAGCCATAAGCCGCCAATTTGGGATTCAAAGCCGGTCCCGGATCCGATTCTTTCGACCGGCTGATCATACCGTATTTTCCGCTTGACACATTATCTCCAAATTGTTACCAAATGCGTCTCTTCGGGCGGGTAGCTCAGTTGGGAGAGCGACGGCCTTACAAGCCGTAGGTCACAGGTTCAAGCCCTGTTCCGCCTACCATTTTTTCGAAATAGGCCTCTGTCTGATATTCGGAATAGAGAAATAAGTTTCTTTCAGAGTCAGCCAATCAACGAAATGACTTAAATTCGGGGGCGTAGCTCAGCTTGGTTAGAGCGTCCCGCTTTCTAAGCGGGAATGTCGCAGGAGCGAAGGTCGATCTTTCAAAATTTGTTTCATGTTGTTTAGTACAACAAAAGATGCGGGGGCGTAGCTCAGTTTGGTTAGAGCGCCGGCCTGTCACGCCGGAGGTCGCGAGTTCGAGTCTCGTCGCTCCCGCCATATAAATCTTTCTGGCCTATTACAGCGTGTCACGTGACAGGCCTTTTCTGTTTGCGCCTTTCTACGTCTACATTATTTAAAGCTTAAGGGACGAAAGCGATTATGTTGGGAATACTGCAGATATCTATAGTGGTTGTCATAAATATGTTCCGTTTGCAGACATATGGAAACGATGACCGCAGAGGCGCAGAGGACGCAAAGGAGCTGTATTTTTCCCCGAATCCCTGAGAGGCGGATTCGGGGAAAGAGCCCAAGCAACATATTGAATTTCTATAAATTTTCCAGACGATCGGTTTGCATTTCGCCCTCTCAGCGAAATGCAAAATTAAAATCTACTCTGCGAACTCTGCGAACTATGCGCCTCTGCGGTGATACGTTGATCGTAAATGGAATCGGAACGCAATTCTGGCAATCGCTCTAAAGCAGGCTGAAAAACGTGTTAAGCTCGGTACGATTTTATGCTGTCGCCGATGAAGAAATTTAAGAAACCACTCCTGGTTGTGGGTCTCATACTTCTGACCGTTGCCGTTTACTGGCAAGTGTCTGAATCAGCTTTGTCAATTATGACGACCACGAATACGTTTATGAAAACGTACGGGTGAAGCAAGGGTTGACGCCGGGCAACATCACCTGGGCGGTGATGACGTTCCATTTTGCGAATTGGCATCCACTGACCTGGATGTCACACATGCTCGATGTGTCTCTTTTCGGACTCGACCCGGGGCGCCACCACCTGGTCAATCTATTCTTTCATGTCGTAAATTCAGTTCTCCTGTTCCTCCTGCTCTACAGAATGACCAACCAGTTCTGGAAAAGCCTGTTTGTCATGTCCCTTTTTGCGTTGCACCCGATCAATATCGAGTCGGTGGCCTGGATATCCGAGCGAAAGAATGTGTTGAGTACGCTGTTCATGTTGTTAACCATATGGTCTTATCTACTCGGCAACCCGGCTTCCCGCGATACCTTACCGTCTTCGTATTGTTTGCCATGGGCCTGATGGCAAAACCCATGCTCGTTACCCTCCCTTTCGCCCTGATGTTGCTTGACTACTGGCCATTGAAACGGCTCGGCTTTAAGGGGCCAACTTCAGAGGCGCATCCATGGGGGGCCTGTTCACCCATTCAGTGTGTGTCGGAAAAGCTTCCGCTGATCATTCTGGCAGCGGGCTCCAGCGCCATTACCGTGATTGCCCAGAGCAGATGGGAAACGGTAAGGGTCCTTGAGGAAATATCGATGTCGGATAGAGTTTCCAACGCCCTGGTGGCCTATATCCGATATTTGGGCAAGGCATTTTGGCCAACAGATTTAGCTGTGTTTTACCCGTTGCCGGATACCATTCCGGTTTGGCAGCCGATTGCGGCCGGAAGTTTCATTGCGCTGATTCTCGCGGCTGCGATATGGGTTCGACATCGATATCCATGGTTTCTGGTCGGATGGCTGTGGTTTTTGGGGACATTGGTGCCGGTCATCGGGATTGTGCAGGTCGGCAGCCAGGCCATGGCAAACCGGTATGCCTACGTTTCTTTTATCGGCCTGTTTGTCATCATCGCCTGGGGGGCAGGGGCGATTTTCAAACCTTTGGGAAGAAAAGCAATCGTAGGGATCTTCGCCGGTCTGGGGGTGGCCGCGTGCGCCTATGGTACCTGGCAGGCGCTAAGACATTGGGAGAACAGTGTGCTTCTCTTCACCCATGCCATTGAAGTCAGCGATTCGCATCCCATTTTCCACACCAATCTCGCCAAAGCTCTGTCCGACTCCGGAAAGAAAGACGAGGCGATAGAACATTATAAAGCAGCAATTGCGTTAGACCCCGGTCTTATGGTGCCCCGGTATAGCCTTGCCGTGCTGATGTCGGAAAGGGGGCAAACGAGCGAGGCCATCCGCGAACTTCGAAGCTGCTTGGCTCAGGCGGCGAGGGATGGCCGTCCCGGTTCGATACCCACAGTGGACATTCTAAATATCCGATTCAGTTTGGGGACACTACTAATCATGGACGGACACATCGATGAGGCAGTTGATCAATTCGAATCCATCTTGTCGATTGAAAGGCAATCCGTTCCGGAGAATATCCTGATTGATACCCGAAATAATCTCGGTGCGGTCAGGCTCCACCAAGCCCGGCCCCGGGAGGCGATTTCTCATTTTGAAGCAGTTCTCCGAATTGATGTTTCGAATCCGGAAGCTCTCAACAATCTTGGCTTGGCCAGGCTTCAACTCGGCAGGCTCGACGAGGCAAGAGATTATTTCCGGATGGCCGTTTCCAACGAACCCGACTACTCAGAAGCCCGGCAGAATGCCGAACTCTTGGAAGCCAGGATCCAGGAACTCGATAGCCAGATTGGCCGCATGTCTCACCATCTGAAGCTGAATCCGGAACATCCTGCGTTGCTCTACGATATGGCGCGCCTGTATCGGATGCGGGGAAATTATGAACAATCAGTATATTACTTTGAGCAACTCCTTGCGATGGATCCTCGTAACCTGCCGGTCCTTGAACAACTGGCGGTAGTCTATGACGCTCAGGGAAACGATGACATGGTATTGAACATGCTTGACCGTATTGTCAAACTGGAACCGGATAGAGCGGATGTGTATTATAATTTGGCGTGTCTATATTCGCGACAAAACCGAGTGGCGGAGGCTATCACGTCCCTGGAAACAGCGATAGAAAAAGGTTATGAGAATTGGGGACAGATACGCTCTGACAGCGATCTGGTAAACATCAGAAACACTGATGGGTACAAGGAGATCATACGGCAGGCGGATTCCCCATGAATCATCCGTGTAATAAAAAACCGATGAAGGGCACAGCCAGCCCATCTGTTGGACGGACCCATCACGCGTGCACCAGGCGGTCCTGTCGGGCGTTGAGCGGTGCTGTTGGAAACGGGGTGATACCCCTTCAGATGAGCCCTGCCAACGTTGCAGGTCGCGAGTTCGAGTCTCGGCGCTCCCGCCATCTATAGCAGTTGCCATAAATATGTTCCCTCTGCAGACATATGGAAACGATGACCGCAGAGTCGCTGAGGACGCAACGGAACTGTATGTTTCCCCGAATCCCTGAGAGGGGGATTCGGGGAAAGCGCCCCGGCAGCATCTTGAATGTATATGTATTTTTCCAGACGATCGTTTTCCATCTCGCCCTCTATGTCCTGAGGCTCTCGAAGGGCAGCGAAATGCAAAAAGGAACATCACCTCTGCGACCTCTGCGCCGTTGCGGTGATAGGTTGATCGTACAAGGAATCGGAAAGGGATTCTGAAAATTACTGTATAACTCTCTGGCCTGTTACGGCATGTTCCATGACAGGCATTTTATGTTTCATGCCCTTCTACCTATACATCCTCCAAAGCCCAAACACTCGAAACCGTTGTTTCCAATCACGACATTTTTGTCGTTCCCTCAGACGTTCAAAAAATTTTTTATAATGTTTACAAAATATTAACTCAAATACCGGTTTGGCCTGGTATTTGCTTAGGTGTTATGTGTCTTTGATCCCGATAGAAGGAGCACACCATGCAGCGTATACTGAAAAATATTTCCACCCAAGCCGTCATCATTCTTCTGGTTTCCACGCCCACCCTAATCGCGGTCGCATTCTGGAGCATCGTCAATCCTGCCCTGACGGTTGTTTTTTTGATGATTGTCGCCTGTTTTGCCCGTCCCTTCCGCCAATTTGTAAGGAACGCCACGGACCCGGCCGTGGAGACTTGAAATAGTAACAAATTAAGGTTCTTCTCCAATTTAGTTGGACCCTCGTCGATCACACCAGAGGAAGCAGAAAAACCGGCCCTTTTTCATTAAAGAAACTACAACCCATCGGGAGATGATCCTAAAATAAATCGTATGTTTCATCATGATATTTACTCGGCTTCGATGATGGGGCAGGGCCGGCAACGGCCCTTTTTTTCCCGAAGATTGATTTCCACTCCCTGCTGACTTATCTTTTTGTCATGTAGGCAGTGGGAGGCTACGATTCTGTCTACGCTTTTCCTCCTTAACGAGTCTGGGCCGCACCTCCTCTACCCCGGACTCCCTTTATTATTGCCCCACCGTTGTCCCATATCAAACATGGAAAGCTCTGTTTACCGAAATGACGCTGCGTGCGCGGAGCCGGGTCCTGTATGCAGAATTGCTGAGAGGGGGATTCTGTAAATTGGTTCCCCCGTGAAGGGATTTATTTGTCCAATTCTCGGCATCCGCTTGCCGCCGGCATACGGGCGCATTTTTGCTTGTTGTTACGGGGAGATACGTTTACCAGGCCCTCAAGAGAGTGAACTATCCTGGTCCAATGTGTCGGGAAGTGTTCCGGAAGGTGCTACACGGTACGGGGGAGCGTGGAGATTGAAACAATCGTTGTGGTTATCCAGAAAGTACAAGTAAGCTGAAAAATGGGTTTGTCGCACCACGAAGTTCACGACGAGGACGAAGGTAACAAAATGAATTTACATTATTTTTGTTCGTGACTGTCGTGAACTTCGTGGTGAAGGTTTCCCTACTGGAGCTCTCTATATATGCGCATAATCTTTTTGAGTCGTAATTTCGCCAACAGCGGAATTACTCCGGCTCCCGGTAAAGCGCCAGAACGCCGGATCGTGCCACCTTTTTAATTCCGTAGGGCTTAAGCAGTTGAAGCAGGGCATCGATTTTGTCCTGCCCGCCGGTGATCTCGAAGATGTAGTGGGTCTGGCCGGTATCCACAATCTTTCCCCGGAAGGTGTCGATGATCCGCAGCACCTCCGGACGGTCCTTCGGCTTGGCGTTGACACAGACCATCGCCATTTCACGTTTGACCGCTTCTTCGCCGGTCATGTCCCTCACCTTGATCACGTTGATCAAACGCCGGACCTGCTTCATGATTTGTTCGAAACGTTCCGGGCTGGATTTGGTGGTGATGGTGATCCGGGACATTTCCGGATTTGCCGTGGGGGCGCCGCAAATGGTTTCGATATTATAATTGCGGCTGGCAAACAGACCCGATACCCTGGCGGTCACCCCAGGCTCGTTCTCGACGAGCATGGTGATGATGTGTTTGTCTTTTGACATGGGAGAAACTGATTGGAATGAAAATATTTGGAACGCGTATGATAGAATCCTGCATGCCGTTCAACATTTGGAATCCGTTGTTTTGTACACGCAGGCATAGGAATCGCTGGGGCGGATAATCATTGAGTCGGCGCCCGGACCGGCATCCTCAGGCAAGAAAACGTTGTAAAACCGCGCCGCTATTTTACTATATCAGCGGTTTTCGGCTGAGGTGTTCGTCGTCTGTTTCCGGGAGCATCCCAAAGGCGATGTCGTTTTCATTGAAAAGCTTGTCGCCATCGCCCAGTATTAGTGCGTGGGTGAGCACCTCATCCATGTGTTCCACGGTCTCGATTTTCAACTGCCGTTGAACGTCTGTGGGAATGTCCCTCAGATCCTTTTCGTTTTCCATGGGGATGAGTACTTTTTTAATTCCGCCCCGATGGGCCGCCAGGATCTTTTCCTTGAGTCCGCCAATGGGGAGCACCCGCCCCCGCAGTGTGATCTCACCGGTCATGGCGAGGTCCCGGCACACCGATCGTTTCGTCAAGGCAGACACGATTGCCGTACACATGGAAATACCCGCCGACGGACCATCCTTGGGGATGGCGCCTTCGGGGATGTGAATGTGCAGGTCCAGTGTCTTGTGAAAATCTTCATCGATCATGAGCCGTTTGGCACGGGACCGCACATAGCTGACGGCAGCCTGGGCGGACTCCTTCATAACATCTCCGAGCTTTCCGGTGATTTTCACATCACCCTTTCCCGGCATGGTGATCGTTTCAACGGCCAGAAGTTCACCACCAACCTGGGTCCAAGCCAATCCGGTGACCATGCCGACCTGATCTTCGTCTTCGATCTGGCTCTTCCGAAACCGCTGCGGGCCGAGATATTTTGGTATGGATTTGGCCGTGACATGAACCGGTTTTTCCCGATTTTCTTTTATGATCTCCCTGGCAATCTTTCGGCAAACCGAGGAGATTTCACGCTCCAGGTTCCTAACGCCGGCTTCCCGTGTGTACTCATTAATGATGGTAAGTACCGCGTTCTTGGATATCTTCGGGGCGATGCCCTCCAACCCGTTGGCCTTAACCTGCTTGGGAATCAGGAAATCCTTGGCAATATGGTACTTTTCGTATTCCGTGTATCCCGGCAGCCGGATAATCTCCATGCGGTCCTGGAGGGGCAGGGGAATGTCCGGCAGCGTATTGGCGGTGGTGATGAAGAGGATGTTGGACAGATCGTAGTCGATATCCAGGTAGTGATCGTTGAAGCTGTAGTTTTGCTCGGGATCCAGCACTTCGAGGAGCGCAGCGGACGGGTCGCCCCTGAAATCCATGCTCATCTTGTCGACTTCGTCCAGACAGAATACCGGATTGTTGACCGCTATTTTCTTAAGCGACTGGAGAATTTTTCCAGGCATGGCTCCGATATATGTCCGCCGGTGGCCGCGGATTTCCGCTTCGTCGCGTACACCTCCGAGTGACAGCCTGACGAACTTTCTTCCGGTGGCCCGTGCCACGGATTTGGCCAACGATGTTTTGCCGACACCGGGCGGGCCGACAAAACAGAGGATCGGTCCCCGGATTTTCTTGACCAGTGACTGAACGGCCAGATACTCAATGATGCGTTCTTTGGGCTTATCCAGCCCGTAATGGTCTTCGTCGAGAATGATTTCTGCTTCCCCAATATCGTTTCGGACTTTACTCCGTTCGAACCAGGGCATGCTGATGATCCACTCGATGTAATTGCGGACCACCGTGGCTTCCGCCGACATGGGCGTCATCAGTTTGAGCTTTTTAAATTCCTGTCTGGCTTTGGCGCCGGCCTCCTTTGGCATGCGTTTGCGTTTGATGCGCCGCTCCAGCTCCTTGAGCTCATCGCTGGGATCCTCTTCGGTCCCCATTTCCTTTTTGATCGCCCGCATCTGCTCGTTGAGGTAGTAATGCTTCTGGGTTTTTTCCATCTGATCCTTGACGCGCGCCTTGACGCGCTGGTCCATCTGGAAAATTTCGACTTCCATCTTGATCAAACGGAGCAGCTGGGCAATGCGGTTATCCAGATCCAGAGCCTCGAGAAGCCTCTGCTTGTCTTCGATCTTGAAGTTGAAGTGGGCCGCGATGGTGTCGGCCAGTTGGGACGGATCGGTAATCGCCCCGACACTGCTCACCAGTTCCTTGGCCACATTCTTGTTGAGTTTGGCATACTCATCGAAGGTCTCATTCATGGCCCGGGTCAGGGCTTGTTTCTGGGGATCGCTCAGATCAGGTTCTTCCAGCGTTTCCAGTTCCACCAGAAAAAACTCGTCATTGGGCTTGAAATCGGTGATACGGGCACGGGATTTACCTTCGACCAGTGCTTTTACGGTGCCGTCGGGCAACTTCAGGAGCTGAAGAACACTGCCGATGGTCCCGGTGGTGTGGATGTCTCTTTCATCGGGGTTGTCGATCTTGGCCATTCGCTGGGTCGCCAGAAACACGCTCTTGTCTTTATTCATGGCGTCCGCAAGGGCATTGACCGACTTGGGACGCCCGACAAACAGCGGTGCGACCATATGGGGGAACACGACAAGATCCCTCAGCGGCAGCATGGGTAGAATTTGCCGTTCCATAGGAGCCTCGGGCATATCCTTGTTAAATATTTTCGGTATCATATGATCCTAAATCTGCCTGAGTTTGTTGCAATTTAATGTTGCTTAGAAGGATCCAGGAGCCGGATTAAGCCTGCTTTTTGGTCTGCTCGTAGAGCAGGATCGGATCCTCTTTTCGTATGATAACCTCTTCGCTGATCACGCACTCCTTGACATTATCGATGGACGGGATCTGGTACATAATGTCAAGCATGCTGGTCTCCAGGATGGCTCGCAGCCCTCTGGCACCGGACTTTCGTTTCATGGCCTCTCTGGCGATCGCAGACAGCGCACTGTCGGTAAACCGCAGGTTGACCCCCTCGATTTCGAAAAGCTTCTTGAACTGTTTGATCAGCGCATTTTTCGGCTCGGACAGTATCCGGATCAGCGATGATTCCCGAAGCTCGTCCAATGTGGCCACCACCGGCAGCCGCCCGAGAAACTCGGGAATCAGACCAAACTTGAGAAGATCCTCGGGCTGGAGCCCCTTGAGAATTTCACCGATGTTCCGGTTGTCGGTCCTCATGATTTTTGCTCCGAAACCCATGACCTTGGAGCCAAGCCGTCGTTGAATAATCTGCTCCAGCCCCGTAAAGGTGCCCCCGGATATAAACAGAATGTTGGACGTGTCCACTTTGACGAAGTCCTGCTGGGGATGCTTGCGTCCGCCCTTGGGGGGCACACTGGCCGTGGTCCCTTCGATGATTTTCAAAAGCGCCTGCTGGACACCTTCACCCGAGACATCCCGGGTGATGGAAGGGTTGTCCGATTTACGGGCGATTTTGTCGATCTCATCGATGTAAACAATCCCCCGCTGGGCTCGATCCACATCGTAATCGGCATTCTGCAGAAGGGATAGAATGATATTTTCAACATCCTCTCCAACGTAGCCGGCCTCGGTCAAACTGGTGGCGTCGGCAATGGTAAACGGAACGTTCAGAAACCGCGCGAGCGTCTGGGCCAGCAAGGTTTTGCCGCAGCCCGTGGGACCGATCAAAAGGATGTTACTTTTCTCGATCTCAACCTCACCCGTGCTCACATTCGATTCCAGGCGCTTGTAATGATTATGAACGGCGACAGCCAGTACCTTTTTGGCTTCATCCTGTTCGATGACATAGTCGTCCAGCAGGGCCTTTATCTCTTTGGGCGCCGGAAGCTGCTCCAGTTCGCCGGATTCTTTTTCCGTCTCCTCTTCGATGATCTCACTGCACAGCTGGATGCACTCGTCGCAAATGTAGACGGCAGGGCCGGCGATCAGCTTTTTGACCTCTTTCTGGTTTTTTCCGCAGAATGAGCAGAACAGGTTGTCGTTGCCATCCCCTTTTTTTGTCATGCTACTCCTCCACGTTTTTGTCGATGTCATTCAGGTCGTCACGGCTCTGGATGACATGATCGATGATCCCGTAATCCCTGGCTTCGACCCCCGACATGAAAAAGTCCCTGTCCGTATCTTGCCGGATCGTGTCAATGTCCTTGCCGGTATGTTTCACCAGGATTTCATTGAGCGAATCCTTCATACGAAGGATTTCTTTTGCTTGAATTTCGATATCCGACGCCTGGCCCTGGAAACCGCCCATGGGCTGGTGAATCAGAATTCGTGAATTCGGCAGCGAATAACGCTTACCCGAGCTCCCGGCCGTCAGGAGCAGCGCACCCATGCTTGCTGCCTGGCCGATACACACCGTGGCGATATCGGGCTTGATGTACTGCATTGTATCATATACCGCCATCCCCGCGGTGACAATACCCCCCGGCGAATTGATATAAAAATTGATGTCTTTATCCGGGTCCTCGGATTCGAGAAACAACAGCTGGGCGATCAACAGGTTGGCAATATCGTCATTGATCGCGGTTCCTAAAAAAATGATGCGATCCTTCAGCAGCCTTGAATAAATGTCATAGGCCCGCTCACCACGGCTGCTCTGCTCGATAACCATTGGAATTAACGGCACGATGCACTCCTTCCGATCAGATTTGCGTCCAAAAAAAACAGACTAGTATCACCAACTAGCCCTTAATCACTTTGGGCGGAGTCGGCCTCCGCCGTGTCATCAGATGCCTCGGGGGCGATTTCATTGATTTCACTACTTTCAATAATAAGTTTCATGGCCCCTTTTTCAAGCAGGGTGTGTTTGAAAAACTCGTGCTGTTCCGGGTTCTGTTGGTAATAACTGCGGATTTCATCCGCCCCCTGGCCCACCCGCTTGGCCATGTCCGCATAACCGGCCTCCAGATCGTCATCGGGCAGCTCAAGGTCTTCCTGTTCGATGATCTTACCGAGAATGAGGTGCCGGCGGACCTGTTTGAGGGCCGTCTCCCGATATTTTTCACGGAGTGACTCCTGGGTGATACCGGCCTCCTCCATGGACGTCTGGTGGTACGCAAACGACCGCTCCGCGTCAGACACGATGGCATTCAGTTCCGCCTCGACCATGGCGTCGGGAACCTCGAAGTCCACCCGCTCCAGGAGAGCTTCGAAAACCTGCTCGTTGATCTCCTGTTCCGCCCGTTTGTCGTAACCGGATTTCAGGTTGGATGTGATCTCTGCTTTCAGCTCATCCAGATTCTTGTATTCGCCGGCCTTTTTGGCCATCACATCGTCGATGGGCGGTATCTCCTCCTTGCGGATGTCGACCAGGCTCACCTGAAAATCGACGGTCCGACCGGCGATCCGTTTGTTGTAATAATCATCCGGAAACGAAACGGTGACCTCCCTGTTTTGCCCTGCCGTCATGCCCACCAGTTGGTCGTCGAAATCGGATGTGATCATCCCTTTGCCGATCTGCAGGGTAAACCCATCGGTTTTCTGAAGCTCAGGGATCGGCTGGCCGTTTTCGAAGCCCTCATAGTTGATGGTGACATAATCATCGGTCTGAACCGGTCGTTCCTCCTCGATGGGTTCCAATTTTCCCAGATTTTTTTGCAGCAACTTGAGCTGGGTTTCGATTTCCGTGTCACTGACTTCGTACATATGCTTTTTCAACGAGAGACCTTTGAAGTCGATTTCCGGCACATCCGGATTCAGCTCGACCGTGGCGGAATATTGATACGGCCCCTTGCCGGTGAGTTCCGGGGGGTCCAGCTGGGGATTTCCCACAACCTTGAGGTCCTTCTCCTTGATCGCACTGATCAGGGATTCCTGGATCAGCCGGGAAAGCACATCTGCATTGACCTCTTTTTTAAATCGGCTTTCCAGGACCGATCGGGGAACCTTACCGGGTCGAAATCCTTTGATCTTTGCGGTTTTCCTGAGATCCTGATAGGCTTTGTCCAACTCCCGGAGTACGTCCTTCTCCGGGATTTCAATATGTAACGTTTTTTTGACACTGGTTATGTCATCGACTGTAACCTGCATGTTTTTCCTTTCCATAGGAATGCGCTTGTGCCCCGGGTATCTGCGGCGAATTGATGTAATGGTGCGAGAGGGGAGACTCGAACTCCCATTCTGTTGCCAGAGCTGGATCCTAAGTCCAGTGCGTCTACCAATTCCGCCACTCTCGCGTTGAAGGGAAAATGGGCGTGTTGGTTCGTTGTTGACATCGAAGGCAGATGAATGAAAAAACGCCTGTAACAAACATGGGGATTTAATATTAACCTTCGGAAGTGTCAAGCAAAATTGGGAACTCCAATAGTCATCCAAAGCCTTTTTCGTCGGCCATTTTCGGTGATGATGGCCTTATTGCTGGCGGGTGTTCTTGTGTTTTTCCCGGCGGTCCGAAACACCCATCCAGCCGCTGACCGGCTGCTCAAGATTGTGGTCATCGACCCTGGTCACGGCGGTCGCGAATCAGGGGCAATCGGTCCCGGCGGCACCGCTGAAAAAGGGGTCACCCTGGCCCTTGCTCAGCAGATCCGTGAAGTACTGGCAGATCGGTACCGGACCGTGCTGACACGTTCCGACGACTATTGGATGGATGTGACGGCCCGTGCGGCCACCGCCAATCACCACAGGGCCGACCTGTTCATCAGTCTCCATGCCGGTGGCGGTTTTGAGGCCAACCTGGATGGAATATCTGTTTCGATCTTTGGCGGAGTGGCCGGCGAACCGGGTGCGACCGATTCGTCGGAACACCTAAAGACCGGCCTGGTGCCCTGGGAATTGGGATATCTGCGGCATGTTCCGGAAAACCGACGGCTGGCCAGCGTCCTGCGCCGCTCGTTATCCAAACAGTTTACATCGAGGCCCGTTTCGCTGGTGGAGGCACCGCTGGCTGTGCTGGCGGGAGCAGACATGCCGGCCGCCCTGATTGAAATCGGCTACCTGACCCACCCGGCCAGGGAACTTTACCTGAAGGAGGCCGACCGCATTGCCGATTTTGCCCGGGCCATCGCCGGCGGCATCGATGCTTTTTTCTCGAAATAGATCCGCACAGCTTCCCTGTCCATGGCATGTCCGAATGCAGGACGGGGATCCCCATCGTGGGCGGGTTGGTTGCCGCTGTCTGTGACTTGCGGCAAGGTTCAAACAATGGTAGAAAACAGTCCCCGCGGGGGTTCTGTTTTTCCAGGAATCGAACGGGAATTTTCGGGGCGTGGCGCAGCCTGGCAGCGCGCCTGCTTTGGGAGCAGGAAGTCGGAGGTTCAAATCCTCTCGCCCCGACCAATAAATTCATACACTTAGGGATTGTTCCTGAGTGCTTTTTGTATTTTTCTCCTGGAACTCTGGGATTTCTTGAATGGTCCGACCAGCATCCCGCTGTTTCTTAGTTGAAATTCATTTTTTTTTACTATCCTATTGTTATAGAATGTTACGTTGTTCCACTTCGGTTGTCCTCATTCATACCTGCCGCTATTGTAGCTCTGAACAGCTGGATTTCGCATCTCGTCCTCATCTAACTTCACTGGTCCATCGCTTTTCGGCAACGTTCCCTCAATGACTGGGCATTAGATCGTTTGCGATTCTACATTGCATCACCAAACAAAGGAGGGCCCCATGGCAAACCAGCGATGTGGCAATCGGCTGATGGTGACCGCCCTGGCTTTGGCATTGATTTTTCTATTGTTTGAAATCAGCAATGCATCGGAACCGATTAAAATAGGAGTTGTCGGCGTTCACAGCGGCGAACTTGCGCCCTATGGCATTTCCGGGTTGCGAGGCGTTGAACTGGCCGTCCGGCAAATTAATGCGCAGGGTGGCGTCCTGGGTCGCACGCTTGAGAGCATTGTTGAGGATGATTTATGCAAACCGAAGGAGGCGGCTATCATCGCCTCGAAACTGGTCGTGAGGGATGTTCCCGCCGTTATCGGGCATATCTGCAGCGGTGCTACGCTGGCCGCACTCGAGATCTACAGTGAGGCCCGTGTGGTTGTCATTTCGCCTTCGGCCACGAATCCCGCCTTGACCAGAAGCGGTCGCTATCCCAATTTTTTCCGTACGATTGCCCCGGACGACAAACAAGCCCGGGTACAGGTTGATTTTACTCTTGATGTTTTGAAGAAAAAACATGTCGCTGTGCTTCATGATAAGGGCGTTTATGGAAAGGGACTGGCGGAGTTCGTAAAAACCAACCTCCGAAAATCCGATCGGGGCAGATTGGTGCTGTATGAAGGACTTCCACCGGCAATGATCGATTATTCCATGCTGGCAAAAAAAATAAGACGCTCGAAGGCCGATGCAGTCATATTTGGCGGCTACCACCCGGCGGCAACCAAGCTGCTCACCCATATGAGAAAAATGAAACTAACCGCAGTATTTGTATCCGGCGACGGTGTCAAAGATCAGACGTTCATCGAAATGGCCGGGAAATACGCCGAAGGCGTCTATGCGACGGCTCCCAAAGACACATCGAGAATTCCACTGGCCGTGGCTGCGACGAAGGCTCATTACAAGGAATATGGAGAAACCCCGGGATCTTTTTTCCTGACGGCCCATGCGGCCACACTCGCGTTGGCAAATGCCATTAAAAAAGTCGGTTCTACGGATCACGCTGACGTTTCAAGCGCGCTTAAAACCGAATATGTGGAAACCCCGCTAGGGAACATCATTTTCGATGAGCACGGAGATGTTGTCGGAGTGAGCTTTACGGTCTATCAGGTTCAAAACGGTAGATTTGTCGAGCTGAAGTAAATTCACCGAAAAACAACCGGCGAATTTGTTCATTCGGGTGTTATCGGGCAGCCCGGGTACCATTAGAAGATATGTCCCAACCGAACCGGTATGTTTTCATAGCGGTTCTGATGACCATGAACCGCGGTGTGTGTCCACCCCTTACGAAAGGAGGGATTTATGCGACAAGCAATATGCATCATCGGGATTTTTTTCTGTGTGTTCACTTTCCTGCCCGGGGCCACGGCGGCTGAGATCAAGGTCGGCACCCTTCTGTCTCATACGGGTCCCTTGAAGGAATTCGGCCCCGGCATTCAAAACGGCGCCATTCTGGCAGCCAAACAGTTGGCCGCGGCGGGTTTTGAAATCGAAATGGTTCACGAAGACAGCGAGACCTCTGCCATACCCGCCACGAATGCCGCTAAAAAATTGGTTGAAATAGACAGGGTCGTCGCCATCATCGGCGCTTTGGCCTCCGGGGTCACCGTTCCGGTGGCCGAATCGGTGACCTGCCCGAATAACGTCATCATGATCTCGCCCGCGTCCACATCGCCGTTGATTACCGTTCTCCCCGCAGACAAAAGAAAGGACTTTCTGTTTCGCACCTGCCCGTCCGATGCCCTCCAGGGCGTTGTTGCCGGAAAGCTGGCCGCCAGATACAACCGAACCGCTGCGGTGCTCTATGTCAACAACCCCTATGGACAGGGTTTGGCCGAGGAATTCAAAAAGTCGTTCGAACAAATGAAGGGCCAAGTCGTTGCCATGGTGCCGCACGATGAGAAGGCTGCCGAATCGTATACGGCCGAACTCCGCAAAGCCCTGGCCCAAAACCCGGATCGGCTCTGCGCCTTCAGCTACCCGGAGCACGCCAAAGTCTATCTCAAAGAAGCGATCGAGTTCTTTAAATTTAGAAAGTTCCTGTTCTGCGATGGCACCAAGTCGATAGACATTGTCAAAGCCCTCGGCCCAAAAAATGTGGAAGGGCAGAGAGGGACGGCACCCGGTGCGGCAAAGGGCGAGCCGTATTTCATGTTCGCCAATGACTACAAGAATGAATTCGGTAAACTGCCGCCGCTGCCGTTCATCACCAATGCGTATGACGGTGTCGCTGTGGTGGGACTGGCCGCCTATGCCGCCAAAACCAAAGGTCTGTCCCTGACGTCGGCGAACATCCGCGACTATCTGCGTATCGTTGCCAATCCTCCCGGGGAGGTCATCAGACCCGGTGAGTTCGGCAAGGCATTTGAACTGCTGAGGGCCGGCACACCGATTAATTACGAAGGCGCAGCCGGTTCGGTCGATTTCGACAAAAACGGGGATGTGGTAACGCCGATTGAAATCTGGAAATACAAAAAGGGGGAGATCGTCACTGTGAGCATTGAATTCCTGAGATAAGGTGACATCAGGTGCAATGTCCGGCTAAGGGGGATCTCGATGATCCCCCTTTTTCAGAATCGGTTTCGAAACCTCCCTCCGGAGACCACTGCGATCTGAAACACGATCGAAGGTTTTGAAACCAATTCTAATCGATCATTTTGGACACCTTTTTTTCTTCTCCTAAAATTCCCTGGGGTCTGTAGATCAGTATGATTTCCAGCAGGATGCCGATCAACAGAAAACGGATATACGGCGCGCGGGCTTTTAAGGTATAGGGAAGCAGATCGGTTATAAACTTGGTGCCAATCCAGATTCCCCAGATCATGTAAGCCCCCAGGATGGCACCTTTATTGTTGCCGCTGCCTCCGGCCATCAGCATCACCCAGATAATAAATGTACCGTACAGCGGGGTGAACACATCCGGCGATATGGCCTTTGTATAGTGGGCGTAGAGCGCCCCGCCCACCCCCATGACCATGGCACCGAATACCAGGGACTGCATTTTGAAATAGAATATATTTTTGCCGCTCATGGCGGCGGATACTTCATCTTCCCGGATGGCTCGCAATACTCTGCCCCACGGTGACCGGATGACCCGCTCGATCAGAAGATAGATCAACAGCATGACCATTAGAATAATCACCAGGTAGATGTAATTGTAATGCCTGGGGTCCACCAGGCCCTGGAACGGTTGGGGCAAACCCATCAATCCCCGCGGTCCGTTGGCCAACCAATGCTCGTTGTTGAAGATGAGTCTGAACGTTTCGGCAATGCCGAGGGTGGCGATGGCCAGATAGTCTTCCCCCAGCCGCAAGGTCGGTATCCCGATCAACAGTGCGATGATGCCGCAGATGAGAGCGGCACCGCACAGGCCGAAGATAAACGGCAGGTTCAACCCGAATATCTGCTGGACGTAATGGGCATAGATTCCGGTCGGTTTGGGTGTGGTGATCATCGCGGATGCATACGCCCCGATACAGAAAAAACCGGCGATACCGATATTGAACAAACCCGTGTAACCCCATTGGATATTTAGCCCCAGGCAAAAAACGGCATAAATGCCGGCCATGATCGCCAGCGATACCAGATAAGCGAAAATTCCCCCGAGTTCCATTATCGTTCGCTCCCTCCAAATATCCCTTTGGGTCGAATGAGCAGGATCACGATCATGATTGTAAATGCGACAGCCGGTTTATAGGTGGGCATCAGAAAGGCGGTAGATACCTGCTGGGCCACGCCGATGATGAACCCCCCGACCATGGCACCGTATATATTTCCGATGGAGCCCAGAATGGTTGCGGCAAACAGGGGGATTAGAAAATTCCACCCCATATACGGGTGCAACTGCACGTCTACACCGTAAAGAATGCCGCCTGCAGCGGCCAATGCGCCTCCGATGCCCCATGTCCAGATAATGATCCGCTCCGTGTCGATACCTGAGACCCGGGCCAACTCGATGTTGTCTGATGTGGCGCGCATGGCCTTCCCCATTTTGGTTTTCTGCAGGAACAGATGCAATGTGGTCATCAACACGCACACGAGAATGATGATAAACACCTGGTCGGGCCGGATTTTCACACCCAGGGGCAGCTCGTAGGCTGGTCGCAGCATCCCGGGCCTGTAAAATAACGAATCGGCACCCCAGAAGATGAGGATGATCATCCGCAGGATAAAGGCGGCGCCCAGGGAGGACATGGCAAAGATGACCGGTCCGCTTTTTTTCGCGCGAAGTTTCCGGTACAGGACCCGGTCAAGTAAAATGGCCACACCGGCCACGGCCAGCATGGATACCGGAAAAGCGATCAGCATGCGCCAGCCGAAGGAGAGCGGACCAAACGTCGCGTCCGAAACCCCGATCCATGCCAGGAACCCGGTGACCAAAAACAGTGCGGTGTAGGCGCCGACCGACATGAGATCACCGTGGGCAAAATTGGCAAATCGAAGGATGCCGTAGACCAGGCTGAGGCCTATGGCTCCCAATGAGATGATGCTGCCGAGGACAATGCCGTAGAAGATCAGCTCAACCATTGTCGTTGTGACCCCTTATCCCCCTAAATAAAGTTTTCCGACCTCTTTATTGGTCAGCAGCGCCTTGCCGGAATCATCCAGAACGTTTTTACCCATGGCCAATACATAGCCGTGATGGGCCATTTTTAGCGCCTCGCGGGCATTTTGTTCCACAATGATCATCGACACCCCGGTTTTATTGATGGCCTTGATTTTGTCGAATATCATTGCTGCCAGATTCGGCGCCAGACCTGCGGAGGGCTCGTCCAGCAGCAGCACTTGGGGATCCAACATCAACGCTCTGCCCATGGCGACCATTTGCCGCTGTCCGCCGGAAAGCTGTCCGGCCTTTTGCTTCTTACGCTCGGCCAGCATGGGAAACAGGTCATAGATTTCAGCAAGCCGACCGCTGAAATCATCTCTGCGGATAAACGCACCCATCTCCAGGTTTTCTTCAATCGTGAGGGAGGTAAAGATATTATCTACCTGCGGCACGTAGCTGATACCCTCTTTCACGATTTTATCCGGGCTCCACCCGGTAATGTCCCGATTTTGCAGCATCACACGGCCGTGACGGGGTTTGAGCAGGCCGAAGATCGTTTTTAACAGCGTGGATTTACCCGCCCCATTGGGGCCGATGATCGATACGATCTCACCATCGCGAACCCGGATCCCGACCTCCTTGAGAATATCCAGCTTGGAATAGCCGGCAGTGATCACGGTTGCCTCCAGAATGATCATCGGTGCTGCCCTCCGAGATAAGCCTCAAGCACCCGTTCGTCCTGTCGGACCTCACCGGGGGTGCCTTCCATCAGTTTTTTACCTTCGCTCATCACAATGACCGGATTGCATAACTCCATGACCAGATCCATGTCGTGTTCGATCAAAAAGAAGGTGATCTGCCGTTCCTGGCAGAGTTTGCGGATGTTGGCGGTGAGTTTGCGCATCAGCGTGGGGTTAACGCCGGCCCCGGGCTCATCCAATAACACCAGTTGCGGGTCGGCCATCATGCTCCGGGCCAGTTCCAGCAATTTTTTTTGCCCGCCCGAAAGAGAGCCCGCATACTCATCCTTTAGCTCGAGCAACTCCACAAACCCCAAAACTTCGAGTGCTTTTTCTTGCAGGCGGGCTTCCTGCTCTTTGACGGTCTTCACACGAAACCAGGTGTTCCAAATGTTTTCACCGACTTGACGCGGTGGTATCAACATCAGGTTTTCCAAAACGGTCATCTGGGCAAATTCGCGTGTTATTTGAAAGGTGCGATAGATTTTCTGTTTGAAAACCTGATCCGGACGCAAACCGTCGATTCTGCGGCCCTGAAAAAGGATCTGTCCGTTGTCAGGTTTGTAATGGCCGGTGATGATATTGAACAACGTGGTTTTTCCCGCACCGTTGGGGCCGATGAGCGCGGTGATGGAACCCTGGGCGACATTGAGGGAGCATTCGGCCACAGCGCTGACACCACCGAAACTTTTGGTGACGTGGTTTACCTCAAGCATCGTGTTTCCTGCTGCAGGACCAATTGGGGTATTTAAGGATGAGTCAAAAACATATATTAATATAACGTGCTCTTGGCTGCGTTTTCCATCCCGCCCTTCTTCACCCTGTGATTTTCATACGGTAAGCAGGGGAAGGCATACTGTACCTTGCTAACGGGATACGTTTCAAGTCGATTGGATTTTCATAGGATCTGGTGGAGACCGGGAAGAGCAAGGATTTTCAGAATTCGGAGCAAGCGCGCAAATTGTTGTTCGACTGTTATAAAGGTAAGAAAAAGATGTGGATGCGTCAAACACAAATGCACCGGCCAGCCCACCGTTAGCGATTCAGTAAGGAAAAGTCTTGGCGCGCAAACGTCAAAGGGGAGCTGGAGAGCGATTACAAAATGTGCAACTGCCAGAATTTACATCCTTTTGGAGATGCAGAGTGAAGTTTACACGCTGTCTGTGAGCATCATGCGTTGATCCCATGGTACTCGTGGAATCTCTTTTCTGCCGACACCATGTTAAGTTCATGATATGATTCTCCGCATGCCCGTCTTCGAAAATCCCATACGACGGGCGGGAATTTCGGGTACCCCCGGATGCTGGTGGGGCGGTATCCATTGTTCGGGAGCGTGACATCGTGAAAACACCTCTGCTAATTGACCGGGGCCGGATCTTTCTGGCTTTACTCAGTGGGCTGATGATGAGCGCCGCATTTCCAAAAATCGGCGCGGATTGGATTGCCTGGGTGGCCCTGGTGCCGTTTTTTCTATCCCTGAGAAACCTCGATGGCGCCGGTGAAGCCCTCCGTTTGGGATTGTTTGCCGGCCTGGCCCACTATCTTTCTCTGGTCTACTGGCTGGCCTACACCATGAACACCTACGGGAACCTGCCCTATACCTTGAACATACCGATCCTGTTTTTATTTGCGCTCTACCTGTCCATGTTCTGGGCGGCCTTCTCCGTGGTGGTCTATCGGACCTGCCACCGACCATGGATCCTGCTCATTTCAGCTCCAGCCGCGTGGGTCGGGCTCGAATTTCTACGATCGGTTCTGTTTACGGGTTTTCCGTGGGAGATGCTAGGCCATTGCATGTACCGGCGCCAGATCCTGATTCAGATCTGCGACATGACCGGGGCTTACGGCCTCTCAGCGATTGTTGTTCTGTGTAACGGGGCCGTTCTGACCGGGATGTTATGGATTTTGGGAAAAGATTGGCAGGGCCATCCGATATCGGGCCGTTCGGCCCTGTCGGCGGCGGTGATCTCCATCGCCGCCATGGTGGTATGTGTGGGTTACGGTATGTGGCGCAGCGATGACCTATACCGGCAGATGGCCAATCGTCCCCACCTCCGGGTCGCTGTGGTCCAGGGGAACATTAATCAGGCCATCAAGTGGGATCCCGCCCACCAGGTTGCGTCCATTGAAAAGTACATCCGTTTGTCTAAAACCGCACGGCGGTTGACTCCGGATCTGGTGGTCTGGCCGGAAACGGCAATCCCGTTTTACTTTCCGATGCAGCCACGGCTGACCCGCAAAGTGATCGAGGGGGTGCGGGGCACCGGGACCGATTTCCTCTTCGGCAGCCCGTCCTATGTGGCCACCGGAAATGATCACGCCTACTTCAACAGTGCTTACCTGGTACTCTCGAGCGGCACGGTGGCGGGCCGATATGACAAGGCGCACCTGGTTCCCTTTGGTGAGTACGTGCCGTTGAAAAAATGGCTGCCGTTTCTTGGCAAGATCGTTGCGCAGGTCGGTGATTTTCGTAGTGGGTCGCCGGGACAGGTGCTCGCCTGGGACAAGGGGGGTATCGGTGTCCTGATCTGTTATGAGGCCATTTTCCCGGAGCTTTCCAGAGCCATGGCGGCAAATGGGGCGTCCCTTCTGGTCAACATCACCAACGATGCCTGGTACGGTCGGTCCAGCGCGCCGTTCCAACACTTTTCCATGTCGGTGTTTCGGGCCGTGGAAAATCGACGCTCTCTTGTACGTGCCGCCAATACCGGCATCAGCGGTTTCATTGACCCGGTCGGCCGTATTCTTCAAACCACGCCGCTGTTTGAGGATGCCGTCATTGGACAATCTCTCCCTGTACTCGAGCAGACCAGCACCTACACGCGCCGGGGAGACGTTTTCGCCCTGGCGTGTGTCGTCATCTCCCTGTTGCTTCTGGGCCTTTCCATGGGCCATCGCAAACCCCATGGATGAAGCCCGGTTCCTTTAAACGTCTCGAGGAAAACGGGCCTTTACGACCAATTTCCGCCGTGTTACTATGGCTTTTAAAGCATTGAAACGTTGAAATCACTTCTAATAAAATCGAAAATCGATTTTATGGGGGCACCATGATCGAGGAACTCAAACAAACTTTAGACAAGTACGAAAACAAGCTGAATCAGCTGGGAGGTTATCTTTGACCTGGCCAGCAAACAACAGCGGCTGAAGGAAATTGAAGAACTGATCGCCAAGGATGGGTTCTGGGATAATCCGGAAGATTCCAAACTGCTGCTAAAAGAACGGACCCGTGTTTCCGAAATCATCGACCGGTTCGCATCCCTTGCCCGGGAACTGGAAGATACCGGCGTGCTTCTCGAATTGGCGGAAGAAGAAGACGATTCGGACACGGTCCATGAAGTCGAAACGCAAGCCCGGGAGCTCGATGCCCGGATCAGAGAACTTTCCCTGAGTCTCATCCTGGGCGGTGAAGACGATGACAAACATGCGATTATCTCCATCAACGCGGGAGCCGGAGGCACCGAGGCCCAGGATTGGGCGGAAATGCTTTTTCGTATGTATGTCCGATGGGCGGAGCGAAGAGGCTTCAAGGTAGACGTCATCGATTACCAGCCGGGTGAAGAGGCCGGAATAAAGAGCGCGACTTTCACAGCGGCCGGTGAATATGCCTTCGGCTATCTGAAAACTGAAAACGGAGTCCACCGGTTGGTCCGTATCTCTCCTTTTAACGCCAGCGGAAAGCGTCACACGTCATTTGCCTCTGTTTTTGTGTATCCCGAACTCGATCAGGAAATCAGCGTCGATATTGATGAAAATGACCTCCGCATCGACACCTATCGTGCCAGCGGTGCCGGGGGGCAGCACGTTAACAAAACCAGCAGTGCCGTCCGCATTACCCATCTGCCGACCGGGATTGTGGTTCAGTGTCAGCAGGAAAAATCCCAGCACCGGAATAAAGACCTCGCCATGAAGGTTTTGAAAGCCCGGCTCCACCAGCGGGAACAGAAAAAACAGGATGACAAGCTCCAGGAAATCCACGACGGCAAAGATGATATTGCCTGGGGCAGCCAGATCCGTTCCTACGTGCTCCATCCCTACCAGATGGTCAAGGATCACCGCATCAACATGGACGTGGGCAATGTCAATGATGTTCTCGACGGCGGAATCGATCGGTTCATGGAGGCGGTACTGCTTTCGGGGAAATAAGGGGTCCTGACGGATTCTGGATACTGGATACTGGATGCTCGATACTGGATACTGGATCGATTTTGAGCTGAAAGCTCAAAGCTGAAAGGTATCTCGAAACCGGTTTTCAGGTGTCAGGTATCGGGTGTCAGGATACAAGATGCAAGATACAGGATGCAGGTTTTACGAAGCCGGAAAGTGAACCTTGTATCCTGGATTCTTTATTTCGGAACAACCTGTCAACCTGCCAACCGGCTAAACCGGCTAAACCGGCTAAACCGGCCAACGGGCCAACCTCTTCAAACATGGACCCGCTTGACATCATAAAAGATTACTACCGGCCCGGTACGACGGCTTATGAGATCCTGGTTCGGCACGGCCGGCAGGTGGCGGTAAAAGCCCTCAAGGCGGCAGACCGGGTTGCCCACCTCCATCCGGATCTGACATTCATTCAGGAATCGGCCATGCTCCATGACATTGGCATGTTCCTGACAAACAGCCCCGGCATCGGTTGTTTCGGTATCCATCCGTATGTCATGCATGGGGTTTTGGGGCGCAAACTTCTGGATGCTCAAGGGTTGCCCCGGCACGGGCGGGTTTGTGAACGGCACGTGGGCGTTGGCATCAGCGCCGGAGATGTCCGACTGCAGGGCCTCCCGTTGCCGGAGCGGGATATGCTGCCGGAGACCCTGGAAGAAGAGATTATCTGCTTTGCCGACAAGTTCTTCTCCAAAAATGGCGGACAGGGCAAGGAGAAGCCGGTTGCCCGCATCCTACGAAAACTGCAGCACCATGGAGAGGATAAACGGAGTCGCTTTCAATTCTGGCTGGAGCGATTCGGCTAATTTACACAAACCCCTCCGGTTACCCTACCCGTTCTTTTTCCGATGGCGCCGACCCAGCAGGTGTGCCCCGATCACCACGAGGATTATCGCTCCGAGAAGCACAAAGGAGGCGTAGGGACCGACGGCGGCGGCACGATTGTGTAGATCCTTCAGCAGAAATGCATAGCCTAGTATCGCTACGTAGGTTCCGGTTAGGACGATTCCCAGATTGACCCATCCCCTTAGCCCGAGAAAAAACCCGATAATACATCCCACGAGTGGTCCGGTCATCCAGAACGGGAACCACACAAACACAAAGAGACCGATGATGCCGTAGCGGCGAATTTTGTTCTGGTGGGCTTCCGCGGCGGCCTGGGTCCGGTCCATGAATGTCTTCAGGGCCGGTATGACAACGACCCGACGCCAGCTAAAGACAAACAGCGGATAAAAGAGCAAAACGAGAACGGTCTCGATGATCATGTTGATGGGTACGACAAGGTCGTGCCCCAGACCGAGAGTGTAGCCGAAGGTCATGCCGGCGGCCCGGCCGAATACCAGATGGCTGGCTGTCATGCCGGTGATCACCTGCATTTTCTCCGGGTAGAGCACCGTTCCCACCAGGAGTCCGAGGACCGAGACAATGGCGATGCTGCTCCCGGCGAGCAGAATGCTCCCCTCGAATGTTTCAATCAGCGCAACCTTCTGTGCCGAGTTCTCTTCGGCCGGCTCCGTATGGTCGTTTCGGCTGTCCGGATGCACCATGCACATCCTTAATCCATGTCATGTTATGAATGATTCGGCTCGACCCGCTCATGGACCCCGGGTTATTCGGTTTCCTGAAGCAGTAGATGGTCGACGTTTACGGGGCGTTCGATAAGGTCATGTCGGAGCGCGAAATCGGCGAATTGTTGCCAGCGTACCGTTGACAGCCGCTGGTGGCTCGCATAGTAGGGCAGGGTAAGGCGAAACGCTTCGGTTTCTGTTCGACGATCAGCTTCCGGTACAGCCTTGAGGTATGCTTCCAGGGAGTTCGCCGGGTCCTGCCGTGCCAAGTCGATCCCAACCTGAACCGCTTCCACAAAGGATTGTAACGCGGCCCGGTGTCGAGTGGCGGCGGCCGTTCCGCAGACAAAGACCAGTTCATCGTAGTCGGGAATGCCCCACTTTTCCAGCTCGAAGTACCCGGCGTTGTACCCCAGGTGGTCGAGAACGACGGTCTCGTAGGTCTTGAACGGTCCCATAATGGCGTCTACCCTCCCGGCGGTTAACGATTGCGCGATGGTGAACCCAACATTGATTGCCGTATAATCGTCAATCCCGTTGATTTTCGCAAAGGCTTCCAACAGAACATCCATCAACCCCGGAACCGTGTACCCGATGCGTTTTCCAATCAGGTCCCTGGGTGCTTCGATGCCCCTGTTCCGCAAGAATAACAGGGTGGTCAGAGGATGCTCGATCAATCGGCCGAATACTCGAACCGTGAGCCCCTCCGAGGCGGCAATGATTGCCTGGGGCTCATAACTGACGGCCATGTCCACGTGGCCGGATGCGGCCAGTTTGAGGGCGTCCGCCGTGTCCGAGGGACTCACAATCCGAATCTCGAGGCCCCTGGCCGCAAAGTCCCCCCGCTGCTGAGCCAGATAGATCGGCAGATGGTCCACATTTGGGAACCAGTCGAGCATGAGCGTCAGCCGTTCGGCCGTAATACCCGGGACCGGCAAAAGTATCATCAATATCACCATCAGTGAGCAGAACAAGCGTTTCATGACAAATCTCCTTTTGATTCGGATGTCGAAATTCGAATTCTGCTCAAGGACCCCGAATAATTATCTATGCCGACACCCAATCTTATGTAAAATACCTTCGGGACAAGACACGATCCCCGCATCGCGAACCGGGTTACTTCCATTGTACCGTCCGCCGCTCCACAAGTCCCACCAGACCCCACATGGTCAGGCCCATAAACGCCAACCACAAAATGGCGGCAAATACAAGGTCGACCTTGAGGCGGGCATTGGCCTGTATCATCAGGTAACCCAACCCCATCTGGGCGCCCACCCACTCGCCGATAACTGCCCCGATGGTTGCCACAGAGACACCGACTTTCAGGCCGGCGAAAAAGTGGGGCAGGGCCCAGGGCCAATAGAGGAATCTCATTTTCTTCCAGAAGGTCGCACCCATGAGATCAAACAGCACTCGGTACTCGGCATCACAACTCTTGAAACCTTCCAGCAGGGTGATGGTGATGGGGAAGAAAATGATGACGGCGGCCATCAGCACTTTGCTGGCCATGCCGTAGCCAAGCCAGACCACCAGCAGCGGCGCCACCGCAAAGACCGGAACCGCCTGGCTTGTTACCAGAAGCGGGGCCATCGCCTTTTCCACGCTCGGTGATGCAAACATCCACATCGATAACGGGACCGCCACACCCAGGGACACCATTATTCCGGAGACAATTTCCAGTGCGGTCACGCCGGCGTGGGGAAGCAACAGATCGGCACGGACAATGGCTGTCGCAAAAACGCGAGTCGGCGGTGGAAGGATAAATACGGGGATGGCCCACACCCTGCAGAGGGCCTCCCAGATGGCCACAACAGAAGCAATCAGCAGCATCGCCAACAGTGTCGATTTATTCATGGATCGCATTTTCTTTGAGTCGCGACAGGACGTGCGCCTTGATCTTCAGCAGCGTGGGATCGTCAATCTCGCGAGGCTTGGGTTGATTCAGCGCGTATTGCTCCTGCACCCCCATGGGAAGGGGCGAAACCACCAGTAATTGATCTCCCAACAGGATCGCTTCCTCTATGTCATGGGTGATCATCAGGATGCTTTTGCCAAACTCGCTTTGGAGCATCAACAGCAGTGATTGCAGGCGGCTTCGGGTGATGGCATCCAGGGCCGACAGGGGTTCGTCCAGAAGTACCAGTTCTCGCTCGAACATCAGCGTTCGGACCAGCGCGCAACGTTGACGCATCCCCCCGGAGACCTTTCCGGGAAGATAGGATTCAAACCCCCGGAGACCGAGCCGTTTAAACAGCGCGACCGCCTTGCCCCGGCTGTTGGCCATTCCGGCCGCCCCCATTTTAACGGGCAGCAGCGCGTTGTCCATCAAGGGCAGCCAGGGCAGCAGCAGATCCTTTTGCTGCATGTAGGCGGCCTGCCCTCCCAAGTGATCGAATGATTTTCCCTGCCAGGAAATGACGCCGTCATCCCGGGGCACGACCCCGGTGAGCACATCGAAAAGAGTGCTTTTCCCACATCCCGAAGGGCCGATGATTACGGTAAATCCCCTGCGGGGCACCGTGATATCGAATCGCTCAAATACGGTCAGATCATCGAATTTCTTGGTCAGCCCTGTTACGTCAAGCATGGAGTATAGCTCCTCGGAATATTTACATAGAGGAGCGAAGGGAGAAAAAAGAAATGTCTTTTGACGTCCCTACGCCGGTATGACCCGGATCAGGTTCCAGGGGTCGAGACTGTCCGTCTCCTCTCAGCCGATCTATCGACTCCCCCAAAACATCGCTGCGGCGATGTTTTGATGTAAAAAATTAAGGCAACTAAAAGGTTTCCGCCATGGTTTGTTTTTCCTGGAGATTCAACGACAGGTTGTGTTGTTTACGTGCCATCTTTTGTTGAAAAAATTTCATGGACTGCCATTACCAGCCCCAGGTCAGGTAGTCATCTATCGAATCGGCCGCCACCCGGCCAGCTCCCATGGCAAGAATGACGGTCGCCGAGCCGGTAACGATATCGCCACCTGCCCAGACGCCCTTTTTACTGGTCTTTCCGGTGTTCTCATCGGTGACGATGTAGCCCCAGTTGTTGAGCGTGAGCCCGTCGGTGGACTGGGTCAGCAGCGGATTGGCCCCGGCACCCACGGCGATGATGGCCAGGTCGCATTCGATCTCGAACCCGCTTCCCTTGATCGGCAGGGGACGCCGTCGACCGGATTCGTCCGGTTCCCCGAGCTCCATCTGAATGCATTCCATGCCGACCAGGCGCCCCTTTTTGTTGCCCATGAACCGAATCGGTGCCGTCAGAAAATGGAATACCACACCCTCTTCCTCGGCATGATGGACTTCAGCGGCTCTTGCCGGGACTTCCTGCCGCGAACGGCGATACACGATTGTCGACCGTTCTGCGCCCAGCCGCAGGGCGGTCCGGGCCGAATCCATGGCCACGTTGCCCGCTCCCAACGTCACGACGTTTTTCCCCTTGATAATCGGCGTATCGTACTTGGGAAACAGATAGGCTTTCATCAGATTCGACCGGGTCAGGTACTCATTTGCCGAATAGATGCCGATCATGTTTTCGCCCGGGACGTTCAGGAACCGCGGCAGTCCGGCACCGACACCCAGAAACACCGCGTCGTATCCGTCCTCGAACAGCTCTTCCAGCGAAATGGTGCGACCGACCACTTGATTACACTCGATCCGGACCCCCTGGCGTTCCAGGAAATTCACTTCCTGGGCCACGATTTCCTTGGGCAGGCGGAATTCCGGAATGCCGTATACCAGAACGCCTCCGGGCAGGTGGAACGCTTCGAAGATGGTGACCGCGTGGCCCTTTTTAATCAGGTCCCCGGCGACTGTCAGGCCCGAAGGACCCGAACCGACCACCGCCACTTTTTTGCCCGTGGGGTCTTCCCGAGGCGGCAACACACCGGTGCCGTGGTGACGCTCCCAATCGGCGGCAAAACGTTCCAGGTTTCCGATGGCCACCGGGTCGTCCTTTTTGCCCACGATGCACAGCCCTTCGCACTGCAGCTCCTGGGGGCAGACACGACCGCAGATGGCCGGTAGAGCGTTTTTATCCCACAGTAATCGACAGGAACCGGTAAAGTCGCCATCTTGGATCAGCCGTATGAAACCGGGGATATCGATGCCCACCGGGCATCCCGGCACACATGCCGGTTTCTTGCACTGGAGGCAGCGAGCCGCCTCGAGTTTGGCCTGTTCTTTGGTGTAACCGAAGGGGACTTCATCAAAGTTCTTGGCCCGCACCTGGGGCTCCTGCTCGTCCATCTGCTGGCGGGGTATTTTTTCTTTTTTGGGCGCTTTTTTCGGCATATCTTCCTCCCGTCGATATTTTACCAACGGATTTATCATCATGTATTGAGTGTGCAGAAATTCTCGTAGCACTGTTTTTCCTGTTCACAGTAAGCCTGAAGCCTTGCCATCAGCTCGTCGTAATCGACCTGGTGACCGTCAAATTCCGGTCCATCCACACACGCGAACCGGGTTTTTCCGCCGACGGTGACCCGGCATCCGCCGCACATTCCGGTGCCATCGACCATGATCGGGTTGAGGCTGACCAGGGTCGGCACGTCAAATTCCTTGGTGAGCAGCGAGGCGAATTTCATCATTGGCACCGGACCGATGAGGACCGCCTGGTCGATATCGCCCCGCTCGCAGACTTCCCGAAGTTTGTCCGTGACAAATCCATGGTGCCCATAGGAACCATCATCCGTGCAGACGAGGAGTTCGTGGGAAGCGGATCGCATTTCATCTTCGAGAATGAGAAGATCCTTGCTCCGGGCACCGATAATGGCAATGATATGGTTGCCGGCTTCTTTCATGGCCCGTGTAATCGGGTGCATTACGGCGATACCGGTGCCACCGCCGACGCACACAACGTTTCCGATCTTTTCAATTTCGGTCGGTTTGCCCAAGGGACCGATCACGTCCTGGTACCCATCCCCGATGGCCAGGGTTTTGAACAGGGCCGTGGACTTGCCCACCACCATATAGATAACGGTTATGGTACCTTTGTCGGGGTCCGTATCGGCCATGGTCAGCGGGATCCGCTCGCCGGTGTCGTTCGCTTTTAAAATGACGAACTGCCCCGGCTTGGCCTTCCTGGCAATTTTCGGCGCTTCTATCTCGTTTAATATTACCGTCCCCTCGGCCATTTCCTCTCTACGAACGATGGTAAACATGACAACCCCCGATCCTGGCAGACTGGGTTTTCATCAACGTTGTGGTCAACTCATAATATAATCATTCCTGACATATACTCAAAACTACATCAAGGCTAATCTGGATACTGGATTCTGGATTCTGGATACTGGATGCTGGGTACTGGATACAAAGTAACTGCATTCAAGCCTATGTAGAACCCATCGATAAAAATTGCAATCGATTCCATCGGTGCCAGATTCACGGACGTTCAGGTTCGCGGCGAATACCACATACCGGATACCGAATACCCGTCATGCCGGATGCTGGATCGTCACAAACTTTCGTTGAATTCTAGATGCGGTCTGGTACTTCACGTGTTGACCGGACAGTATCAAGAGCAATTGATACTGTAGACCCGGCAGGCGTTTTCATAGGTTGCCCGGGCAAGTTCCTCGGGCGTCTCACCGCGGATGTCGGCCAGTTTCAAGAGCACCGACCGGACAAATGCCGGCTCGTTGCACCGGAATTTGTTTCGCTGGGGAACAGGGACCAGGTAGGGCCCATCGGTTTCGATCAGCAACCGATCCAGTGGGATGAAGGGAACCAGATCCCGGAGCGGGGCCCCCCTTCCCTGGACCGTCACGATACCGGTGATGCCGATGGATAGCCCGATCCTGAGATAGGTCTCCAGTTCCTTTCGGGTGCCGCTGAAGCAGTGCACCACGCCTTTTCTGCCGGGCCGAAACCGCTCTCTCAAGATCTCGACAAACCGTCCGTTGCTGTCCCGTTCGTGAAAGACCAACGGCAAATCGAGGGTCTCCGAGACTTCGAGCTGGCGGATGAGCCATTTTTCCTGATCTTCCCTGGACGAGAACATCCTGTTGAAATCAAGCCCGACCTCTCCCCAGGCTTTTACTTTGGGATGTTCGGCCAGGCGCCTCAGGTCGTCCACCGACTTTTCCGAGCCCTCTTTTGCGTCATGGGGATGGATGCCGACAGTTGCGTAGACACCATCCCGGGACTCGGCAATGCCGACCCCGATCCGGGAGGTTCGCCGGGTGACGCCGATGGTCATGATTTTATCAACCCCAGCGGTGCGGGCGCGATCCAGAACCGCATCGAGGTCGTTCCTGTAGGCGGTGTCGTCCAGATGGCAGTGGCTATCGAATAATTTCACAATAAGTTGTGTTTGGTGTTTGGTGTTTGGTGTTTCGTGTTTTGTATTCCGTGTTTCGGGGTGTCGTATTTGGTGTATCATGGCGGTGTTCTACAACACACCAAACACCATTTATCCAACTCAGTTTTTTGCCATCAAGTGCGTGATGGCCAGATCCAGGCCGTCTAAAGTCAGTTCGAACATGGGAAATATCTGTTTGATGATCGAGATGGTCCGGGTGTAGTCCCACATGCGCCTGGGGACCGGGTTGAGCCAGACGGTGTGGGGAAACGTGTCGGATATGAAGCGCAGACGCTCCATACTTGGCTTGCCGCTGCGCTCTTCGATATGGATGGATCCATCTGTGGCCATCAATTCGTAAGGGGCCATGCTGGCATCCCCAACGAAAATGAATCGGGTTTCCGGGTCGAATCGGCTGAATCCGTCCACCTTCTGCGGTTTTCGATACCGGGCCGGATCCGACCAGACCTGATCGTAGATGGTGTTGTGAAAAAAGTAGGTTTTGATTTCCTTGAACTGGGCACGGGCATAGTCAAACAGCGTTTGAACCACCGGGATATAAGGATCCATGGACCAGCCGCCATTGTCGATGGCCAGAATGACCTTCAGTCGGTCTTTCAGACTCCGGTCGAATACAATTTCGATTTCGCCACCGTTTTTCATGGTCCGGTAAATGGTGGCGTCGATGTTGATCTGATCCTTTGGCCCCGTCGGTCTCAGATTACGAAGCCGTTTCAAGGCTTCGCCGATCAATGCCTGTGTCAGCGGTCCGGATCGAGAATAATCCTTATAGCGGCGATCCATGGCCACCTTTACCGCCGATTTGTTCCGGGATACGCCCCCCACCCGCATGCCTCCCGGGTGGTAGCCGGAATGCCCCACCGGTGACGTTCCGCCGGTGCCGATCCATTTGCTGCCGCCGGAATGGCGTCCATCCTGTTCTTTCAGCCGCTCCTTGAAATAGTCGATCAACTCTTCCGGGCTGTACTGGCTGAGTTCGGAAGGATCCACCCCAAGCGCCTGGGACACCATCTCCGGATCCCTCAGCCATTCCTCGAGCAGCGCCTTGGCGACTTCATCCATTTCCAATGCCTCAGCCTCTGGCAGTTCCGCCCCTTCGAAATGATAGGCGAAAACCTGATCGAAGAGGTCAAAGTAGCGCTCGCTTTTCACCAGAATCGTTCGGGACGCAGTATAAAAATCATGAAGCGAATTGACCACCCCGATATGCAGCGCCTTGTGAAGCATTAAAAAGGACGTGGGACTGACCGGAATTCCATGGTCCCGGAGTTTGTAGAAAAAGTCGATGAACATTGTCCGTGTGCCCGTGTGCCCGTGTGCCCGTGTGCCCGTCAGCCAGTTTGCCAGTTTGCCGGTTGGCCGGTTTGCCGGTTTAGCCGGTTATTAAAGGTACAAGATCCAAGATACAAGATCAAAGATACAGGATTCAAGAGACGATGACCGGACATCGGGGGTTCAAGCCATGTCATCTGCATCTTGTATCCTGGATCCTGACGCCTGAAACCTGACACCCGGACCCCGGTTTCGTGACACATTTCAGCTTTACATTGATCCAGTATCACGTATCCAGCCCGTAAAGGGGCGGCGAGCATCCAGAATCAAGCATCCAGTATCCAGTATCCAGATCAGAACACCCTCCGCCGATTCACCGTTTTTGCCGCCCGCTCGTAGTCCTGGCTTTTTTTGAACAGGACGCCCAGAAACGGAATTTCACCCTTGGTCAGGTTCTTCGGACGAAAGTCCGGATCTGCTTTCAACGCCCGGATCCAGTTTATCAGTTCCCGTGTGGCCGGCTTTTTCTCAATGGCGTCCACTTCCCGCAGCCGGTAGAATGTGGTGATCGAAATATCCAGCAGTTTCGAATCGATTTTCGGAAAGTGTACCCGGATAATATTCCGCATCATCTTCGGATCTGGAAACGCAATGTGGTGAAAGTTGCAGCGCCCGAGAAACGGATCTGAAAGATCCTTTTTTGCGTTGGAGGTAATGATGATGACCGGCCGCTGCTTGGCCTGGGTGGTCTTGTCGATTTCGATGATGTCGAACTCCATTTGATCCAGGACATCGAGCATGTCATCCTGGAAATCGGTGTCGGCCTTGTCGATCTCGTCGATCAGCAGCACGGTCCGCCGTTCCGCCCTGAAGGCCTGCCCAATTTTGCCCATTTTGATGTAATCTTGAATGTTGCTGACGTCCCGGCTCGAATCACCAAACCGGCTGTCATTGAGGCGGGTGAGGGTGTCGTACTGATACAGCGCATCGACCAATTTCATGCTCGACTTTACGTTCAGCACGATCAACGGCATGCTCAGGCTTTCCGCAATGGCATGGGCCAGCATGGTCTTTCCCGTTCCGGGCTCACCCTTCAACAGCAGCGGCATTTCAAGAGCCATGGAAATATTGACGATACCGGCCAGTTCCTCATCCAGCACATACCGGGTGGCACCGGTAAATTGTGGTTGTGGGCTATCCATCATTATTACCTCTTTCTAAAGCGTCTTCTCCAACGGGGTTGGAGAAGAGGGTCCCAGGGTTCAAGGGTTCAAGTGTTTGGTGTTTATCGGTTTAATCAGCGGTTTCTCATTTAAAAACCACCACCAGACGCGAGCTGGTCCTTCCTCAAATGGTTGATTTCAGGCGGTCGGAAACTTCGCGGGTCAACTCCAGCACGCGCTTGGCGTGGTCAAGATCGATGGATCCCGTGCCGCAGCTGGGCGTTACGAACGATTGCCGCCGGATGCGGTCCCGATTCACTCCGAGGCCGACCAGGCGGCCGACCTTTTCATCCCACTGGGTGGCCAGGCTGTCGGTCGTCTCTGCATCGATGTCGGCCGGGTCGGATGTGGGGATAATACCCCAGGCGATACATCCGCCGGACGTCATAAATTTCACAAGGGGCGCCGCGTATAGAATAAATTTGTCAAAATAGGCGTAGGCATCAAAATTGATGATTTCCAAAGGAGACTCCAACACCAGAGACCAATCGGTATTCGCACAGACATGTATACCGGCAAGACCGCCTTCGGCATGAACCCCTTCGATGACCTCCTCGAGCATGGACGCGATATGGTCCCTGGAGATGCTGGTAAACTCGGACGTCCCATACCCGGCCATGGCCGGTTCATCCAGAAAGAGAATCACCGGGCAGCCCAATTGGGATAGTTGGCGGACCTGCCAGCGGGCTTTCATGGCAAGCAGTTTGACCGCAGCATCGCGCAACCGGTCATCATAGAAGATCGCCTGTTTGCCCTGATCGCTTACCCCGGTAGTCAGGGTCACGGGGCCGGTAATCTGCCCTTTGACGGCCACAGGTTTTTGCGGTAGGGCCGCGATGCGCTCCAGAAAAACGAAAAACCCCTCGGCCTCCTCCTGCCCCAGGGCAAAACGGCTGGTATTCAGGTCTATGGTGCCGTCGGTGACGCCCAGATAATCTTCATAGAAGGCCAGCAGTGCCGGGTCGAAATCCTCCCCGGCGGTATCCACTAACAGCCTGTCGCCGCCGGTCTGCACCCCGGGCATTCCAGGCATGAACTGGGCGAGCATGTTTTCCATGGGCCGCGAAGGGAGTTGGACCCACAGCGGTACGTCCGGTGTGTGATCGAGGACCAGGTCTAACGCCCGTTGATGATCGGTCATGGGAAGACTGCCGATGAGAAGCGGCAGGCATTCCGGCGCAAAGGTTGTTTTCATGATCGTTCAGATTCCTGTCCACATGGTTGTCGGATCCGCGACAATTACCACGGGGGACCGCTCTAATCAAGTTCCGGGTCGGTCTTTCACAAAGTTGACACCTTTTGGGGCCGGTGCTATATTTCAGCCCCGGTTTCCGGCAGATAACCATGCCTTCCGCATTCGGTAAGAATCCGGGACGCATTGGAGGCACCCATGGCGGATATCATTTCCTTTGACAATAGACGGCAGCAGGCAGATGATGAGAAGCATTCGGCCGACCAAAAACGGAAGATCGCCGCAGTACGGCAGATGTTTCAATGCTCCCATTGCGCATCCAAATGTATCAAATGCGGAGCACCCATGGAAGGTGAGGACGATCCGGTAAATCATCCCCTTCATCTGAGGATCCCTTATCGGTTTTGCAGCGTTTGCTCGGAAGAATATATCGACTATATTGAATACCTGAAAGGTCGAATCGATTCGGATCGCTACTGGCACAACGAGACCTGGGTGGAAGCGTGGGGGAAATGGATCGATTATCAGAGCACGATCGATCGATACATCAAATCCAAAGAATTCGTCCAGCTTCTCGATGAATTGAAGTCTACTACACCCGATCCTTAGGAGGCGTGAATGTTTGGAATAGGAATGCCGGAACTGATTATCATCCTGGTTATTATCCTGATTATTTTTGGTGCCGGCAAGCTCCCGGAAATCGGAGCGGGAATCGGAAAGGGCATTAAAAATTTCAAGAAGGCGACAAATGAAGTCGAGAACGAAGATCCCAAAAAGATAGAAGAAGACTCCGAAAAATCCTGAACGTTACGGCAGAGCCGCCGCTATTCTATTCACACCTGCTATTCCAGAAGGACCGTTCCCCGGGAAGGATCACCTCCGGGCCTGTCAACTAAAAGGGGATGTCGTCATCCTTGCTGTCCATATAGGGCGGTTCAGGATAATCCGAGGCCGGTTTTGACGGGCCCTTGGGAAAATCTCCGGCAGAACCTTTTGTGCCCAGCATCTTCATTTCGCTCGCCACAATCTCTGTGGTATATTTTTTGACACCATCCTGCTCCCACGAACGTGTCTGCAGGCGCCCCTCGATGAACACCTGCCGGCCCTTGGAGAGATACTCGCCGCAGATCTCGCCGAGGCGGCCGAATGCCACGATTCGATGCCACTCGGTGCGTTCCTGCATTTCCCCGGTGTTTTTGTCTTTCCACCGTTCGGATGTGGCGATGGTAAAATTGGCCACAGCCGTTCCGTTCGCCGTGTAACGTACTTCAGGGTCCCTTCCCAGGTTGCCGATCAATATCGCCTTGTTGATCATTCAGAACCTCCTCGATGTTTTTCGTTCAACATTGGTTTCACACGGGCATCACACGAAAGACCAGGGTGAGGCTTTCTACAGTAGACGAATCCTTTTCGAATATCAATTCTATCTTCGAGAAAGAACTTGAGACAGCCGTCTCAGTATTCTGCCCGGCCGTGTGTCGGCGGCATGCAAGGCGCCGTGGGGGCAGATTTCAACGCAACAGTAACAGCGGATGCACCGGTCATAATCGAATACGACTGTGGGATCTCCGATGGTGACCGCATCCGCAGGGCAATAGGAGACGCATTCGCCGCAGCGCACGCAACGGCCCGCGATGATCATCGGCCGTTGGGTCAGATGTTTGCGGACGATACCCTGCAGTGGTTTCGGGCCGAAGGTCAGTCGGCTTAACGTCGGAAGATCGAATCCGGTGATGCAAACCGGATCGCCCTGAACGGCGATGTCCGTCGGCACAACGCCCAGGGCCTCTGCCGCACGGTGGGTCGGCAGTCTGTCCGGCAAAAATCCCAGCATGTGGCAGATTGTGGCATCGGTTGCCGGAGCGCTGGCACTGCCGATGAGAATTCCCAGGTGTCTGGGGTCGCCGCTCTTCCCGGGGCCTTGGCCCTGGAGCGCCAGAACGCCGTCAATAATCGTTACGCTCGGGGCAACAGCCTGATGGATCTGGACCAGCAGCCGGGCAAACAGATCTCGATCCACCCCGCTCCGCAGGTGCCACTCCGGTTTTTTAAGCGCCACCACGCAGCCAAACGTGTTTTTTACCCCGAGGGTCATGAGCATATGGGTGTGACTTTTCAATTTGGCGAGATTGATGACCGCGTCCGTTTCCATGGCGTCCCTTGCCAGTTCAATGCGGTGAAATGGTTTTCCGATGTCCACGTGGATCGATTCACGAAAGGGGCGGCGGGGGGCATTCAACCCGGACAGCGCCTCCGTGTATCCCCCCTGCTTGAGGATCTTTTCGAACGCGCCGATGGCCGGACTGTCCGCCACCAGCGGGCGGCCACCCTTTTCGAGCACCCATTCGACGGTGAAACGGACCACCGACGGGTGGGTCAGAATACCCTGCTCGGGTTTGGCGGGCATTAACAGGTTCGGCTTGACCAGAACCCTGGCACCCCGGCCCACGGCAGCCCCGGCGCAGGCGTCCAGCATATCGAACAGAATTTCCCGCAGGCCGGGATCCGAATACCCGGCTTTTCTAATGTACACAGGGGTCATGGCATAAATGATTTACAAATGTAAAATGTATTGGTAACAAAAGCGACTTCTTGCCCCGAACCTTTTGTCATAACTCGAACACGACATCAATAACTATGCTTGCCATCGTGCCGCCATCCCGCAGAGGATACCTGTACGTCGTTCTGGCGGCCCTTTTCTGGGCGGTGTCCGGCTCTTCGGCCAAGTACCTCTTCCATAGCGGTATCAGCCCGTTTCAGCTCGTTCAAATCCGATTGACCATCGCCGCTGCAGCCCTGTTTATTTGGCTCGCGGTTCGGAATCCGTCACTGCTCAGGATCGATACATCAGACATTCGGTACTTTGTCCTGTTCGGGACGCTCGGCCCGGCCGCCGTCCAGTTCACCTATCTGTTTGCCATCAGCAAAATTCATGTGGCCGCGGCGATTCTGCTCCAGTATCTGGCGCCGAGTTTTATTGCGATCCACGCGGTGGTGTTTTTTAAGGATCGACTGAGCCGATGGACGATACTGGCCCTGATCGGTTCCTTTGCAGGGTGCTATCTGGTGGTGGGGGCCTATAACCTGGACATTGTGAGCATGAACCTGGCCGGCATCATCAGTGGTGTATTGTCCGGTGTTACCTTCGCCTGGTACTCGATCCACGGTGAATATGGTATGCGGCGATACAATCCCTGGACCGTGATTTGTTATGCGCTGCTCGTTGCCGCCCTGATCTGGAATATCCTGCATCCGCCCCTGGAGGGATTTCAGCATGCGTATCGCCCGGCACAATGGTGGTGGATCGTCTATATCAGTATCATGGGTACGCTGGTTCCCTTTGGCCTTTACCTGGAGGGTGTCAACCTGATCCGCTCCACCCGGGCGAGTATTACCGCCACCCTGGAGCCGATCACCGCCGGCCTTCTGTCCTACCTGTTTCTCGATGAGGTCATGGATCCACCACAGCTCCTGGGGGCTGTCCTGGTTATCGCATCGATCATTTTGCTCCAGCTCAAGCAGGAGTTCGACGAAAAAGCACCGGCGTTGATTCGCGCTCGTAAGAAAGGGTAATTATCCTAAACCCTGTCCGTTTGACACCATTGCCGAAGATGCCCTGGGAACCCAGGGAGAGGGGAATTATAACAGGATACGTTTCCATTTGACCGGCCAACCCTTCGGCAGGCAGGCCAACCCTTCGGCTCGCGTTGCTCGCTCAGGACAAGCGGGCACACGGGCGAATGGGCGAACGGGCGAACCAACGGCTGGATTAAACATTACGGCATACTAAAACGCGACCTTTCCCATGACCAAGCCGCTTCAACAGCATCCCTTCGAAAAGCGTATCAAGCGCCATGTTGTCGGCCCCTCTCAGGCGTTTTTTGTTATCACCGCACCGGGATTGGCGCCGCTTTGTCTGAATGAGCTCCACCAGCTGCCCCTGGGAATTTCAAATGCCGCCGTGATGGAAGGGGGCGTCGCGTTTACGGGCCGGCTTCCGGACTGCTACAGGAGCAACCTGCATCTTCGAACGGCCAGTCGCATACTGATGCGGATCGGCCATTTCAGAGCCATCGAATTCCACAGTCTTGAACGACATATCAATGAATTCCCATGGGAGCTGTATCTCTGGCCGGGCACTCCGGTGAAGCTCCGGGTGACCTGTCGCCGGTCCCGTCTCTATCATTCCAGGGCTGTTCGCGAGCGCTTTGAAACAGGGATACAGGCGTCGTCTCTCCAAGGTCTTCAGCCGCTCCGGTGCCGGTGATGATCGTCCAGCCCCCCCGCAGCTGATTTATATTCGTGCGGTGTCGGACACCTTCCATTTATCTGTCGACAGCAGCGGCGAGTTGCTGTTTAAGCGGGGGGTAAAATCTCATCCCGGCCGCGCACCCATTCGTGAGACACTGGCTGCCGGAGTGCTGATCCAGGCGGGTTACAGGAAGGAAGTCCCCCTCATCGATCCGATGTGCGGCAGCGGAACGTTCGCTCTGGAAGCGGCGATGATGGCCCGTTCTGTTCCGGCGGGGTGGTATCGAAAATTTGCCTTCATGAATTGGCCGGCGTTTCGCCCCGGCCAGTGGCGGCAAATCCGAAGGGAGGCCACGGGAAATTTCCGCCCGGGGCATGGGGCCACCATTTTTGCATTTGATCGAGAAGATACGGCGGTTCGGACGCTTCGCACCTGTATCGTCACACACGGTTTCGATGACACCGTACACGTCGAACGGGCTGATTTTTTCAGCCTAAGCGCGCAACAGGTTGGCGAAAATGTCGGTCTGGTGGTGCTCAATCCCCCCTATGGCCGGCGCATGGGGGCGGCCGGGCAAAAATCGGAACACTATGCGGCCGTCTGCGAGAAGCTGACCCATGATTTCAGGAATTGGCGATTTGCCATCATCGCGCCCCCCGGGGCCATGCCGAAAGGATTTGCCGAAATCCAATCGACCCACCGGTTGCTCCACGGCGGTTTACGCTTGATGCTTTATGTGGGCCGGATCCCTTGAGAATTTTCTGCAGAAGGTGGTTGAAACACTGCGCCGAAGGCCGCCATGCAGCGTTTCCGTGGTCCTCGACGTATGTTCATAATAAAATCGCAGCGCGATTTTATTATTTTTGACAAAAATCCCTGAGGGTTATAAAATTCACGGAACCAGTATGATATGCTGGCAACGCCAGGAGGGAAAGGAGGAGAGGATGGACGACTGTATCTTCTGTAAAATTGTTCGCGGGGAGATCCCAAGTTTCAAGGTCTATGAAGATGACAAGGTCTTCGCCTTTGCGGATATCAATCCGATCCTTGAGGGCCACACCCTGATTATTCCGAAAGCCCATGCGGAGAACCTCTGGGACATTTCCGATGACGATCTGACCGCCATCCACAGGGCCTCCAAGAAGATCGCCGGAGGCATCCGTGAGGTCCTGGATCCCGCCGGTATCGCCTGCCTGCAGCTTAACGGCCGGGCCGTCAACCAGGTTGTCATGCACTACCATTTCCATCTGATACCGCGCAAAGCAGACGATCCGGAACTGACAATGACTGCATGGGAACTGGTACCCGGCGACATGGAACAGATCAAGGCGGTGAGTGAAAAGATCGCTGCCGCAATATGATCTTCGTGGCAATTCCGGCAGACCCGGAAGGATTTCTTCGGTGGTTTGCTTTTCCAGGAAGGGGTGAAAATGGATCCATACGAGTACGAATCAGGATTAAAAGAATATATAGCCGGGGATCGCATCTTCCAGGCAGGTGATCCGGGGGAAACCATGTTTGTCGTGGCAGAAGGACGCATAAAGATCCAAATTCGGGGAAACACCGTTGAAACCGTCGATAAGGGGGGTATTTTCGGTGAGATGGCGCTCCTCGGCAGTACGCAGCGCAGCGCCGATGCGGTAGCTTTGACGCGCAGTATGCTGCTGCCGATAGACGAGGCCCTGTTCCTTCACATGGTTCAAAAATCCCCCCGATTTTCCCTGCAGGTCATGCAGGTGATTGCGGATCGGCTGCGAAGGATCAATGAACTCATCTGAAAGGCTTCCCAAAGCACCGTCTCAGGTCTGATGGCGGTGTTGTCCCGCGGATTCCAATGCTCACGTACGTGCCAGGTACGCGCCGCTTGAAATCCGCGGGACGCCTTGCCCTCAACCCTGATCCAGCACTTTGGGAAGCCTTTCGAATTGAATGAATCTCACTTCCCCGGTCTGGAAAACACCGCCAGAGGTACTACATGCCCTGGGAAAGTCATCATTCCGCCGGGATGGGCAGGGGGACCTTCAACACGAACGGGATAACGAGGGCATGATTTCTGATCCGAATATAGAGTCTGCTTCAAAATACCGCATTTTTCCGGCGGATCGCGCGGAACACATTGAGACAGTCCGTTCTCTATTCGCAAGATACGCCGACGCTCTGGATTTTGATCTTGATTTTCAGGATTTTGATCGGGAATTGGATACCCTGCCAGGAGCGTATGCGCCACCGGGCGGAGCCCTGATCCTGGCAGAGAGCAACAGACGCCCTGTCGGCTGCGTTGGTGTAAGACCCCTGGAAAATGACATTTGCGAGATGAAACGCTTATATGTGGAGCCCGAAGCCAGAGGCCTTCATTTCGGGCGGCGCCTGGCCCGGGCCAGCATAGAGGCTGCCAGGCGAATTGGGTATCGTTACATGAGGCTGGATACCGTCGGCTCCATGGGGGAAGCGATCGCGTTGTACCGGAGCCTGGGATTTCAAGAGATACCGGCGTATCGTCCCAACCCGATTCCATCGGCGCGCTACTTTGAGTTAGACCTGGAACGGATCTCTCTCGATGACGGTTGAACCGGATCACCGGCCGGAACCGATGTTCGAGAAGATAAAGGCGGCTGCCAAACAGTTGACAGGCCATGCCCATATCACGCCTGTTCTTACCTCTCGCACGTTGAATCGTAAATTTGGAGCCGAAATTTACTTTAAGTGTGAAAATTTTCAGCGTATCGGCGCGTTTAAATTCCGCGGTGCATATGTGGCCGCTTCGAATTTATCCGACGCAGAACGGAAGCGGGGCATCGTCACCTATTCCTCCGGAAACCATGCCCAGGCGGTGGCACTGGTCGGGCGGATTCTCGGCATTCAGACCGTTGTCGTCATGCCGTCGAATGCGCCAAGCACCAAGCGTTCGGCCACCGAAGCCTATGGCGCCCGGGTCGTGGAATACGACCCGGAGGTGTCCTCCAGGGACCATATCGCCCGGGAACTTCAGTCCGAGCACGGCTATACCCTGATACCGCCATACGACCATCCGGATGTCATTGCCGGGCAGGGAACCGCTGCGATGGAGCTCCTGGAGAAAATTGGGCCCCTGGACCAGCTTCTGGTTCCCTGCGGCGGTGGCGGCCTTCTGAGCGGCTCCGCTATTGCTGCAAAGGCTCTGGCGCCGGCATGCGAGGTGATCGGCATTGAGCCGGAAACCGCCGATGATGCCAATCGATCCTATTACTCCGGACGACTCCACACCGTCCACAATCCCCCGACGATCGCCGACGGCACCCGGACCCCCTCTCTGGGAAACATTACCTTCCCACTGGTTTTGGAGCATGTGGATGCCATGGCGACCGTTCCTGAAGAGGCCATCATGGAGGCCGTGCGGTTTTTCCTTTACAGGATGAAGATTGTCGTTGAGCCCTCCGGCGCCCTTGGCCTGGCGGCCTTGCTTTGCGACTCGGTGCGCCCATCCGGAAGAACCGCCATCATGGTAAGCGGCGGCAACATCGACGCGGTGACCATGATGGAAATTCTCCAGGGAAACCGCAAATGAAGTTTTTCGCCCTGGCGGTCGGTATCCTCGCGGGAAGTTTACTGACGGCAATGGATACCGACAGAAAGGTATTAAAACTGTTGCCGAAGGGCCCTTACTCGGAAGCCCGACAAATCGGGGAGCTGACAGATCCGGTGCTGAGGGAAGTGAGCGGGATTGCGGCTTCCCGACGCACCTCGGATATTCTCTGGGCGATCAATGACAGTGGAAACGGGGCCCTGCTGTATGGCATTGGACTCGATGGCCGCACTCGCGGTGTGTTTCATGTCCGAGACATCAAGAACCGGGACTGGGAAGATCTGGCATCCTTTCGCATCGACGGAAAGGCGTTTCTGCTCATTGCAGATATCGGAGATAACAATGCCAGGCGACAAGCGTGTGTTCTGTACATTATCGAAGAGCCGACCATACCCCAGGGACCGGCGCCAACCAAAGCGGATCTGGCCCCGTTCCGGCGCATCCGATTTGTATACGAAGATGGACCGCGCGATTGCGAGGCGGTTGCGGTGGATCTTTCTTCGGGCAGAATCCTCCTGTTGAGCAAACGCGATACGTTCCCCCGTTTGTATGAGCTGCCGCTGTCACCGGCGGGCGGGGCATCGACGGTGACCGCCCGTTTTCTGGGAGAGGTGTCCACCATCCCACCCCCTTCGGAAGAAGACCTGCTTGAAGATCCGATCTTCGGTCGATTCACCTCTCAACCGACGGCCATGGACATCGATCCCTCGGGACGGGTAGCGATCATCCTGACGTACAAACATGCCTACCGATATGAGCGAGTGTTGTCTGAAACATGGGAAACGGCATTTTCGAGATCCCCGCAAATGCTGGAACTACCGAAGCTGAAACAGGCAGAGGCATTGTGTCTCGGGTATGATGGTCAAACGCTCTTTGTGACTTCCGAGCGGCGCCCCGCCTCCGAAAGGCGACCGGCGCCGTTATTGCGTATGGAGCGGATAAATGATAGAATCAGACAACCATTTAGAGCCGAATAAAACATATCTCATCGTCGTCAGGGCTGGTCTGAAAAAATGTTCGCCAGCCATTCTCTTATAAATAGCGAGGGTTTGGAGGAGTCCATTCATGGCTTATGACCAAATCGTGCACGCCACAGACGGGCCCATCGGGTATCTGACCCTGAACAACCCCGGGAAAATTAATGCCCTTTCCATGGGTATGATCGGAGAAATCATCGATGCCCTTCACACGGTGGCTGCAGACGATACCGTAGCGGTGTTGGTGATAAAAGCGGCCGGAAAGCATTTTTGCGCCGGGCACAACCTGACGGAAATGATCGACGGAGGGATGAAAGACTACAAGCAGATTTTCGATCAGTGCTCTGAGATGATGCAACTGATTCACGACATCCCCCAACCGGTGATCGCCCAGGTCCAGGGGATTGCGACAGCGGCGGGATGCCAGTTGGTCGCCTGGTGCGATCTGGCCGTGGCGGAGGAGGGTGCCCGATTTGCCACCCCGGGCGTCAAAATCGGCCTGTTCTGCACCACGCCGATGATCGCCATTACCCGGGCTATCGGTCGAAAAGCGGCCATGGAGATGCTGCTGACCGGCCGCTATGTTCCAGCCAGCGAGGCGAAATCCCTTGGACTCGTGAATCGGGTCGTCCCGGCTGGGGACCTTGATACGGAAACAGAGGCACTGGCCCGGCAGGTCGCCGAGGCCAGCAGTTTTGTTCTGGGTATCGGGAAGCAGGCCTTTTACGCGCAGATCGATATGCCGGACCATCGGGCGCTACGTTTTGCGACCCAGACCATGGTCATGAACAACACGGCTGAGGATGCCCAGGCGGGGATTAAGGCTTTTCTGAACAAAGAGACACCGGAGTGGAAACATCGGTGATCACCGGTAAAGTTCCCGTTGCCGGTAGTGCCAGACGAGGAAAGGAATGACAAATGGGGATCCCTGAAATGCTCGCCGAACTACCGATGTTCGAGCACTTCACCGAGGAAGAAATCGAAGCATTTGCCCACATCAATCACTCCCTTCAAAAGTTTAGCAAGGGAGAGATCGTCCTGGCCAAGGGTGAGGATTTTCCCTCTCTGTATCTGATGATCGAAGGCACAGTACTGATTACCCGCACCGCCAACAATATCAAAATACGGCTGGCCAAACTCGGACCGGGTGAAATTTTCGGGGAGATGTCGTTTTTCAGTAAAAAGCCGAGGTCGAGCGACGTGGTGGCCAATGGGGATGTGACGCTTATCAAAATGGACAGCGATTTTTTCGACAAGGTCAATCACGAGGTCCGGGACAAGATCAAAAACTATTTCATCGAACTGCTTATCGCACGGCTCGATTCCATGAATGAGCAGATTATGAAGATCTCCAAGTTAATGCACACGTGATTCAAAGATATATTGTTTCGAATTTGTTTTTTCGTGCTTCGATTTTGAACTCCGCCATAACCTACCACTTCCATTATGACTGATAATCGTTCGAACAGTGTACATTCTCCCCACCAGCCGTTGGTTGGTGTGGCCGTAATCGTTCTCAGAGAGGGAAAAGTGCTTCTGGGCAAACGTCGTAATAGTCACGGGGAGGGGACCTGGGCGTTTCCGGGAGGGCACCTGGAATTCAATGAGTCCATCGAGACCTGTGCCAAACGGGAAGTCCGCGAAGAGACCGGTCTGGAGATTACCGATATCCGTTATGGTTCGTTTACCAATGACGTTTTCGAAGTGGAAGACAAGCACTATGTGACCCTGTTTGTTGTTGCGGACAGCCTGTCCGGAACGGCTGAAGTTCGTGAACCGGAAAAATGCGAAACATGGCAATGGTTCGATTGGGGGCAGTTTCCAGACCCGCGATTTCTGCCCATCAACAACCTGATGGCGCAGGGGTTTTCGCCGTTCATAGATCACGGAGAGGATGCATAAGTTCGTGTTGTTGATCGAATGATACGGGGTTAAACTGGTTTGCCCGTTTGCCTGTACGCCGGTTAGAGAAGGTATAAGGTCTATTTTATGAAAATTTGGATGTATAGCGTTGTTTCAATCCTGGTGGCTCTTTTATTTCTTCAACCTGTCCCGGCGCATGCTCAGTTCGATAAATTTTTGAAGAGCGTTCAGGAGACGTTGCTCAAGCAGGAGCTGTCGGAAGAAGATATCGCCAGAGGCCTGAAAGAAGCACTTCGTGTCGGCACGGGAAAGGCTGTGGATATCGTCTCTGTCGTAAATGGCTATTACGAGAATCCGGACATTAAAATTCCGCTTCCGGACAACGTCTCGCAATTGGAAAATCTTCTGAGGACCATGGGCATGGGCGGGCAAGTGGACGCATTTCTGCTGAGCATGAACCGCGCGGCGGAGCGGGCGGCTCCCCAAGCACGGGATATCTTTTTGGATGCCGTCACGGAAATGACCTTTCCCGACGCGAAACGGATTCTGGAAGGCCGGGACAATGAGGCGACGCTGTATTTCCGGGAGAAGACCGGTGATCGCCTGACCTCCGCTTTCACCCCCATCGTGCACGATGCCATGGCGGATGTCGGGGTCACCCGGATTTATCAGGATCTGGACAAGAAGATGAAAACGATCCCCTTTGCCGATCACTATCGATTCGATCTGGATCAATATGTCACCGGCAAAGCCCTGGACGGACTCTTCTTCATGCTGGCGGCAGAAGAGCGAAAGATCCGAGAGGATCCCCAGGCAAGAGTGACGGAAATACTGCGAAAGGTGTTCGGAAAAAAATAGATTCTTTTTTTTTCATTCCGTCAATCGGAATGCGATGGGAACCCGGACCCACATGTCGACCACATCGTCTCCGCGCCGGCCCGGCGTGAAGATCCACCGCTTTACGGACGCCAGCGCCGCTTTGTCCAGCACCTTGTACCCGCTCGATTGGTGCACCTTCAGATCCTCGACATCGCCATCCCGATCGACCAGCACTTCCAAAATGACGGTTCCTTCATAACCTCTCTTTCGCGCGAGACGCGGATATCGGGGGGGTGGGCTTTGACGGTACAGCGGCCGGGCTTCTACCACTGTCGGTTCTGGCGGCTTCAGAGTGGCCGGTTCGGGTGACAGGGCACTCAGGTCAGTGCTGGTACCCGTTCCGGGTTGCTCCCGAACGGGTTCGGCGACCTCGGCAGTGTGCGGGGGGACGGCTGTATGGGGTTCGAGGGGCAGCTCGGGTTCAGAGGTTTCCGTAACAGGAGGCGGCACCTCCCTCTTTTCCAGGGGCGGTGTCTTTTTTTCGGATCGGGGCGCCGGTTTACTCACCGGTTTCGGCTTTGGTTCAGCCACTTTTGGAGGGCTTGTGGGTATTGGGAATGCTGGATCCGGGGGCGTTTCACGCTCAATGTAGGACAATGTAACCGAGACGGGAGTCGGCTGATTCCATTTCGGTGGCTCGGGGGTCATCCACTGTGGATCGATGCCAAACAGGAGCCCGTGCAGGCAAAATGCCATGGCCGCGGAAAGCAGCAAACGCTTCATGGCTCTGGCGAATCCCTTTCAGCCTGGAGCGAAATCCGCGTCAATCCAGCCTTTCGGATGAGATCCATCACCTCGAACAGCTTCTGGTAGGAGAGATTCCTGTCTCCGAACAAAAGGACGCCGGGCGCATCGGTATTTTCGGATCGGGTTTTGAGCACCCCGGACAGCTCCGTTAGGGTGACCGGTTCCTTGTCGACAAATACACTGCCGTCGTCTCTTACCGTGACTGAGAGAATCAACTGCTTGTCGATGTTTACCGTGGACGAAACCGGCAGAGTGACCGGCAATCCCCGGTGCACCGCCATCGAAAGCATGGCATAAATAAAAAACACCAGCAGCAGGAAGACAATATCGATAAGGGGGAGCATTTCGATCCGTACGCGTTGCAGCGGCCGTCTGTCAACTCTCATCTTGCCCCCCTTTGATTCGCTTTTCGTATACAATCTCCAGGCTTGTCGCGTACTTTTCAACGGCCTGGGCGGCGTCTTCCACCCGGGTGTTGAAGTAATTGTAAGGAAAGACCGTGAGGATGGCGATGCCGAGCCCGGTGGCGGTCGTGATCAGCGCCTGGGCAATCCCAGCCGTGACCGCTTCCGGGTGCTCGATACCGGTGGTCCCGAGCACGTCAAAAGAAGTTATAATTCCGATGACCGTACCGAAAATTCCAAGAAGTGGAGCCACGGTGATCATCGTGTCCATAATCGTCATATACTGCCGCATCCGTTTGATCTCGTCTGCCGCCGCCGATTCCATGGCTTTAGTCATGGAAAACTTCCGGTGCAAAATACCACTCACCAGTATCCGAACGATATAATCCCGGGAATCTCTGGCGCGCCGGCGGACTGCCTCCCAATCGCCAGCCCGGCTGAGTTCGAGAATATCATCCACCACCGCCTGATTTCGCATTCTGTCGATCCGATTCCAGAACATCAACCGTTCGATAATTACTGTCAGTACGATGACGGAGCAGGCCAGTAACGGGTACATGACCGGTCCGCCGCTAAGAAACAGATGCAGCATGGAAAATCCTTTAACTCTATTTAAAGCCAATGGCAATACCGGAAACGGTTTTGTTAGAAAGGGCAATCTATTTACTCGTATTGACCCATTCACTTCCCTGCTGAAGACACAAAGCTTCGCCGAGCGCTGCCAGGTCTATCAGCATAACGTGGCATCGTTGTTTGCGTGACACATTTCTATACCCCAGAATGTATTGGGCGGGTGCGGTCGGAAAGGAATGTATCGGAACCAGATCCGATCTTGCGGGGAGACGGCGGAAAAATCGAATCCCTCCTGCCGAGCATTTCCTCTCCGACCGTTGCCCCAAACCGGCCGCCGGTATTCGGCCGGCACAATATCAAGAATAAAGTCATCCGCGATGCAGTTCTTTATCCTACCTCTGAGAAGCTGTGCTTCGTTGTGATAAACCAATATGCAGAATGCCCGCTACACCAATGAGTATGATTACCGAGAAGACAGTGTGCCAGAGGGACCATCGCATGACCAGATAGCAGAGCGCTGCCACTGGCAGGAGAAGTATGCGAACCACCCGTCTTGCCCCGTCGTGTCGGGCAATGGCATCGGCCAGGGGAGGGGAATATCGGTAGTAGGTGTTCACCACAGCACGTCCCGACTGCCATGACAGCAGATGCCGGTCCCTGAAATCTTTGAATAGGGCCACCTGCCTGTCCGTGGTCGAGCCATAGGCTGCCGTTGCAATGAAGCAGCCGCCCTCAATTCCCGAGGAACCGCTCTCCGGAATGCTGGCCGTACCCATGGAACCAACCCCTCCCGAATCGAGGACGATACCGTTGACGGCGCCGTCGGCGTCATGGGGCCCGCCATCTTTGATACTCAGGGTGAGCGATTTCCCATCAGGGCTGAAGGAGGCGACGTCGTCGGGCAGTGGATACCATCCGTTCCGGGGGTGGAATTTGTACCATCTATAGGTCGTGGGCAGCTTGTTGGAGAAATGAAGGGTCACTTCGGCCACTGCTGCGGGAGGTACCTTGACTCTGAAGTTCATCACGCCCATCGGAAAGATATCCGGCTTGCCGCCCTCCGGCGAGTCGGGCAGAGTCGCTGGATCAATAGACTCGACATACTGGATGTGATCGGTCCCACTGGATGAATCCAGTTCCACTGCGATCGGCCCATCGCCGGTGACCGTTTCGAGCATTTTGTAGGTGTCGCTGATAGGCCTGTCCGGCAACAGGCCGAGATCACTGTCATCGATGACTTCCTGATCGTCGGGGATGCCGTTGCCGTTTGGGGGAGGATTCGTATCCGGATTAACGCTGCTTGTCGTGAATGCGTAAACATTGCTGAAGGGTGAGGGCTCGTTTCCACTGTCGATGTGCTGAGCCCGCCAATAGTAGGTCGTCCCCGGACTGAGCAGGGCACCTGAGATGCTGATCTCCGTCAGGTTTTCAGCACTCAGCGCATCCAAGACCAAACTGTTGCCGGAAAAAGAGGTGTCCGTACTTATCTGCCATCGGGTCTGTAGGTGGAATTCACATTCCGGATTGTCATCATCGATGAATGGGCCAGTCTGCGGTGTCGGCGTCAGCGAAACATCGGTCTCACCGTCTTCCGGTGTCTCAAGATCGGGTGTCGCCGGCGAAAAGAGATTGTCACAAGTCCAAATGAGGCCTATGGCGTCTAGGTCGAAGCCCGCACTGCCGAAACTCGGGTAGGGGTCGTAGATGACATCGCCGCTGGTGTCCAGATAAGTGCCGTTGCCTATAATATCGATGATTTTGACATAAGGAATATTTTTTAAATCGAGGAGAGGGCTAACACCTGCCAGTTCGGACAGGTCGAAGGGCGTGCCATATGCCTGGCGGTACTTTCCCCCGAATCCTGTGACATTGGTTGGATCGGTGAATCCGAATCCGCCAACTGGGATAGCTGTTAGTGAATCATTTTCAAATCGGAAAAAATCGATTCCATTTGTCGAAACCTCCACATATCCCAATTCAAGGAACCGGTCACTGAATGAATTTTCGAAAATCGCAAAATCCCAACCCGGCCCGTTTCCGATGGGCGGATCGAAGATCAACGTGATCTCACCCCCCCGACCCAGGGCTACAATATCGATGGCTGTGCCCTGGGATGGCCCAAGGGCCCTTTCCGGTGTCTGCCAGGTGCCATCCACATCGGTCCCCACGTCATAGTTCTGCCAGTCAACGGCCCAGGCTTTGATCCGGGCGTCGTCCTTTGAGATCGCTGTGGACCCTGGTTGCCCGGCCGCCGGAGCATAGGGACCGGCCAGAGACGGATTACAGGATGCCAGAAAAAGGCCCAGGGCAATTAACAGCGTCCGGCCGAACCTGTTTTGGCGTTCATTGTTCATCAGAAATTCCACTCGAGGCCGCCGTAGAAGTTTCGGGTCGGCATCGTAAAATAGCTCTCGCTGAAGGCTACCGTTTCATACAGTGTGTCAAAAATGTTATTGATGCCGCCGAAAAAGCGAAACTTTCGCCATGAATAGGTTACCTTCGCATCGAACACGGTATAAGGATCGATTTTGGCAAACTCAGAGTTTGAGAAATCGTTGCCGTCGAATTTTTCTCCCACATAACTTCCCGTCACAGCAAGCAGTAGTGGCTCGATGATCCGCCATTCCACGCCGATGGATGCGGAATGCTCGGGCACCAGGGGCACGACCGTTTCGGAACCCGTGAACCGGGCATCCATGAAGGTGTAGTTTCCCCACAGGTAGACATTCGGCCACGGGTAGGTCCTCACATCCAACTCGATACCCTGTCGTCGGGTGTCTTCCTCAAAATTCGAATTAATATTATTGATGCTATCAAAAAAAATCTCGTTTTCCGTGACCACATAGAAAACCGTAAGTGCCGTCTCCACCTTTTCGGAAAGGGTTGCCCGAATACCCAGATCCATGTGCTGACCCTCCTGTGGGACCAGGTCATCCACTGCAAGGGCCAATTCGTCCACGGTGGGGATTCTATACGATGTGGCATACCCGGTAAACAACCGGAGGTTCTGATTCAGCATGTAGACCAAGCCGGCATCGACCGCACTGTTGTTCCAGTTCCGGTCGAAAGGGTCCCCGTTTACCCAGCGCTGTTCACCGCCGCCAAAGTCAACCAGGTCATCGGTACGGAATTTTCCTTTGTAGGTACTCAAACGGCCGCCAATGTTGTATGTCAACCGTTCGGTGACCGCCCCCTGGCCCAAGGCGAATACCGCGAGGCTCTGTAATCGGCTGTTCTTCCTCGTCAGTTGGTCTGGTCGTTCTGTAACGTAATCCGAGTAATACCAGTTGAATCCCACGCGCAGGGTCTGCTCCCTGTCACCGATAAGGAAATCCTTTCGGTCGAACACATCGAAGCTGGCCGTTTCTTCGAAAATGTGGCTCTGCTGCTCGTCGATGGTTTTGAGTGGCGTAAACCCCAGGATAAAATCACTGCGCCGGTTTCTGTATCCCAAATTAACGGTAAGTTCGCCTACCGCATTGAGGTCGCTCAGGCCCGAAGCCAGCAGTCGCAGGTCCTGGCCTTCACCCTCATCGTTGGGACTTCGGGTCTGGCGGCGGAGATCCCGATTGTCTGTTGCTTCCAGGGGAACACCGCCGGGGAATCCCTGGGCGTCCGATGTAAAGGTGGTGGTCAGCGATATCCTGGAGGCCGCACCCACGTCATAGCCGACTCGGCCACTCACGTCCGATCGGCGGTAGAAGCCATTTTCACGGTATCCGTCGGTATCATAGTAGCCTCCATTGATAGTGTAGCCCAGACGTTCTGTCCTGCCGCCCACCGAGGCCCTGGCATTATAGGTGTCAAAACTTCCATGGGATCCGGTCAGAATTCCGGCGGTCCGTTCGGGAGCGTCCTTGGTGATAATATTGACGACCCCGCCGACCGCCCCATTTCCATAGAGCACTGAGTTGGCGCCACGGATAATTTCGATCCGTTCGATCTGTCCCAGGGGCACGGCGGAAAAATCAGGCCGGGATAGATCCGGCGGGTTAAGCCGGAACCCGTCGACAAGCACCAGCACGTTTGTGGCTGCGGCGCTGCCCTGGCCGCGAATATCCACGGCTGCACTGCTGTCGTGGCCGAAGAGGCTTTGGAGGTTGACATTGGCCTCCCGGGAAAGAAGGTCCACCACGTTGTTGCTGGACGACTGCTCGATGTCTTCGGCGGTAATGACCGTAACGTTTTTCGGAATGTTGCGGATCTCGTCCTCCAAACCGGTGGCCGTAACAACGACCTCTTCCATTTCGAAACGGGCTTCGGTGTTGGCGGGTGGTTGTTCATCCTGGGCGAATACCATGTGCGGTTTGAAGAAAAAGCAGATCATCAGCCAAGGTATCAACAAGCTAAGAAAAAAGTGCTCGGTGATGATCGCGACTTCTCGTAACTGTATGAAATCAGACCGGTGTCGCATCCGGCGTGACCACCTTTCCAACATTCAATACTTGCGACTACCACGCAAATAAAGCAGGTATCCTCAAGCCTGCCTGTCGGACTTGAGGAGCATCGGACTGACGGCAATCTAAAATGTTCGATGGGGCCTACTTACCTCTCCTGCGGTGAACGCACACCAGACCGACAACACCGGAGCCGAGCAGCCACACAGCGGCCGGGACGGGAACGGAACTGTGGGAGAGATCATCCATGGCAACGTAGCCGGGCGTGTTCATTCCGAACTCCCCGACATCGGAGGAGCTGAGGTCGAACTGCAGACCGTAAACCACACCCAAGCTCGTTAGGTCGACCATGGTCCATTCGGCGACGATGTAGTCTTGCGCGTTGTCTGCGAATCGGTAATCCGCCAGATAAAAATCGACGGAACCGAGCAGACCACCGCTGGAATCGATACCGCTGATGGTCAGCAGGAACCAGTCGGGATCGGTCCCGGTGGGGCCGCCGAACTGTTTTGCAAATGCATCTCCGTTCAGCATCGATAAATACGGGTATGTCGCGTTCGTTACGGACGCGCTTTGAACAGTGACCGGTGCGCCGAAATCCACTGACGGAGCCAGGACAAATGGTTCATAGTACATACCATATTGGCTTCCGCTGTTGGCACCGCCGGTGATTGCGCTGTACTGGTTGGTGAAGTCGGCGGTTGTCGTATCGGAGGTATTTGATACGGACCAGCCGTCCCAGGAACCAAAGGTCGTGTTGTAGTTGTTGACAAAAGCAGCACCGCCGCTGGTAAAGCTGCCGGCTCCGTCGGATCCGTTATAGTACTGTCCACCTCCGGGACCGGTGTAATTGCCGGCCGGCGGCACGGTCAGGGGGACATCGTCAAAAGCTACTATCGTAGCCGTGACGGCAGTGACCGGGAGCAGTAACGCGGCTAACAGGGAAATCCAAAGAACCCGTTTCATGTATCCTCCTCCTTTAATAAATGACTCCGAAAATCAGGATGAATAGAAAGTCATCCGATATGTGTCTCGGTCGATCCGTTCTGTCCGGCTGAGGGGCGCGGAAGCCGGCAACGGACGTTTCTGCCGCCGCTGCCAGGATGATGCCGAACACCACCCATGCTTGAGTAGATGCCCTCGACAGTCAGCAACATTTTCGCATCCCTTTCCCATTCCTGCGGGTTTCGCCTCAGGCATCTTGCTCCTTGGAAAAGGCGGCCTCTGCGGTGTGTCGAAAATTGCAGCCCTTGCAAACAAAAAACCCCGGATTGAAAAATTCAATCCGGGGAGCGCCCTTTTTTGTCCTCGGGTCACGGTGCATCCCAATCCGCGAAGGTCTGCGCCTTTTGCCCAGGCAGGTCTTCTGACTTTCCCGCCCCTTCAGCGGCCTTCCCATTCCGTTAGGCCGGAACAGTGGCTCACACGGCCGAAGGGGTTTCCCGTTGGTACAAACGGGAGGGATTCACAGCGGCGGGCCCGTCCCTGAAATTCACAGGGTTCCCTATTAAGCTTGGTAAAACACCTGAGCACTATTTCCGGCCATTGTAGAGAAATAACGTTGCGGCGTCAAGAAAATTTTTCCGGAATGAGGTTCACCCGGGGGACATTACCCACCGGACTTTTGTCGATCAACAGACGACAACCGTACGTCTTCTCCAGGAGTTCACGTCCTAGGACGTCTGCCGGCGTGCCGAGTCCGACCCGCCGGCCGTCCTTTAAAAGAAGCACCCGATCCGCGTACATGGCGGCCAGGTTGATGTCGTGGGATACCATAACGACACTGACTGCCTTCTCGCTTTTTAATTTTTCCATCAGGTCCATGATGCGGATCTGGTGGGCCAGGTCCAGCGCGGCCGTCGGCTCGTCCAGAAGGATAACCCGGGGTTCCTGACAGATGGCCCTGGCAATGGACACCCGCTGCTGCTCGCCGCCGCTGAGCTGGTCCAGAGTCCTTTCTGCCAGATGGGCCACCCCGGTAAACGCCATGGCCTGGGCGGCGATGTCATAGTCGATTTCCCGTTCCAGCCCCAGAATACCCATGTGGGGCGTTCTTCCCATCAGCACCGTCTCCAGCACGCGGAATGGAAAATCCTCCTGAACCAATTGAGGGACCATGGCCACCATTCGCGCCAGGGCCTTCCGGGGGTAATTCCGATGGGCCTCTCCGAAAATGTGCACCGCCTCGGGCGGTGACGCTTTAATGCCCGCGATCAGCTTCAGCAGGGTGGTCTTGCCGGACCCGTTCGGCCCGATGATGCAGAACAGCTCACCCTCTGCCACCGAGAATGACAGATCCTGCAGCGCCGGAACACTGCCGTAGGCGTAGCCGAGGTGATGGATGTCAACGGCGTTCATAGCGGGAGCGATGTCCATTTCGTTTTAGCAGGTAGATAAAGAGGGGCGCGCCGAGCATGGCGGTGATGACGCCGACCGGCATTTCCCCCTGTTTCGGCAAGACCCGGGCAAGGACATCACACAGTACCATAAATGCACCCCCACCCAGAATGCATGCCGGCACGAGAACCCGATGGTCCGGGCCCAGGGTCAGTCGCAACAGGTGGGGCATGACGAGACCGACAAAACCCAGCAGCCCGCAGAGAGACACCGTGGCACTGACCATAAAGGACGTCGTGACCAGCAGCGTCAGCATGGTGGCGCGGATATTCACCCCCATGGTGACGGCCGATTCTTTTCCCATGAGAAGAACATTCATGCTGTGAGAAAGCCAGAAGATCAGAACAAAACAGGGAAAGAGCATGGCGGCAAGCCGTGCCACCGGACCCATGCCGGCCATGGACAGATCGCCCATGAGCCAGAAGATGATGTTGTGCAGCTTCGAATGTTGGGCGAGGGACAGCAGGAAAATGATCACCGCCGAACAGAAGGCATTGACCATGACGCCGGCCAGCAGGAGGGAGTCTTTTTTGAGTATGGTGCTGCCGGAAGACAGCATGAGCACCAGAAACAGGGTGGCCATACTGCCGATAAATGCCGTCAGACCCACCCCCGGAAACCGGGAAAATCCCAATATGATTCCGATAATGGCGCCGACCGCAGAACCTCCGGAGACACCCAGGATGTAGGGTTCGGCCAGCGGATTTCTGAGAAGCGCCTGGAACACAAGACCCCCGAGGGACAGGGCCGCACCGACCAGTGCGGCCAAAAGCGCCCGGGGGAAGCGAATCTGCCAGATAATCGTTTTTATGGTCGCATCCGCCGTATCCTTGCCCAGCAATGCGGAAACCAGGGAGTCTACACGGTAGCCGGTGGACCCAAGAGAAACTCCCAGGAGGATGGCACCGGCCAGCAGCAGGAGCAGCACACCGGAGGTGATGGAGATCCGCTTCAGGGGGTGGGCCCGCATTTTGCTCACCGCGTCTCCTCCCCTGTTTGCGGATGGATGATGTCAACCAGGACCTCCAGGGCATCCACCAGGCGCGGCGACGCCCGATCGAACAGGTCGGAATCCACGATGAAGATACGGTTGGTTTTGACCGCCGGAATCTCCGGCCACCGGTTCCACTCGGCCTTGATCGATTCAAATTCAGCGTCCCGGGCCATTGACGTGATCATAATGTATTCCGGCGCCATCGCCAGCACCTGCTCCCGGCTGTAGCGGGGGTAGGGAACCGATCCCGCGGTCAGGTTGACACCGCCGGCCATGTCAATCAGTTCGTGAATAAATGTGTCGGTGCCGACCGAAACCACGGGGGAAATACCGATCTGGAAAAAGACTTTCGGACGCCGGTCGATTTTCGACACCCGCTCTATTACGGCGTCTATCCGCTGCCGAAGGCTGTTTGCGATATTTTCAGCCCGTTCCGTTTCATGCAGCAGGTTTCCGATTTCGAGGATGGTTTCGATCACGGCATCCATATTCCTCGGATCGACGGCATATATGGGGATGCCGAGAGCCTCCAGTCGCAGGACAACGCTTTCCGGATTCCCGTCCTTAACAGCGATGCAAATATCCGGCCGCAAGGAGACGATTTTCTCCAGATCAAGATAAATGTAGGTGCCGACAGTCGGCAGACGCTTTGCCGCGGGCGGGTAATCACTGAATCGGGTGACGCCCACCAGGCGGTGTTCCTGCTTGAGCGCAAAGACGATCTCTGTAATGCTGGGTGCCAGCGCCACGACCCGGCGAGGGTCCGTCGGAACGACGACCTGGCGCCCCAATTCGTCATAAACAGTCCGAGTGCCGCCCGCCGCCCCTTCGGTAAGAGTGAGAATCAGAAATATTGCAATGAACCATTTCATTGTATTAAACTCGGCCGCCGTGTTTTTCGAGCCAACGATTATGATTCCAGCCTGCAAACATACCTCGTAAATTGGAGAAAGAGGGCTGTGGATGACCTCGTCCTTCCGGACTGGCCTGCCGGAGGCAGGTAATATCCGGAATCCAGGCATCTTTAATGGGTTACACTTATGGATGCCGGCCTTGGCGTCACGATGGAAGAAACACCCCGCCCCTTGAGCTAGTTACCCGCCCACCCACTTCGTTCGATAACGGCAGACAAATGCAGCAAATGTTGTCACACGTCTCTGGCGAAAAAAAACCGGTATAGCCGCGCAACGTTATTTGTACTGTTGCCTGAACGGCTTGAACCCCTTGGATAAACTGGGTTGTCACGCCGTAGCTGAATGCCACCTCGTATCGCTCAGTCAAATAGCTATTCGTGTCAGCGAACGTCCGCGTTGGTCTGCGGAGAATGTCCTTTAAACACAAATCCCGGACCGCATTTCAACGATCCGGGACGTCCCTTGTTATCCTCTGGATCGGTCGTCTTCCTTTGTCCGCGAAGGAAAGACACCGGGGCCAGGCAGGTCTTCTGACTCCCCCGCCCCTTTCAGCGGCCTTCCCGTTGGGGGTTTCCATAACAGTGGCTCACGGGGCTGAAAGAAGGTCCGCGCAACACACACGGTCGGGGTTACAGCGGCGGGCCCGTCGCCGAATTTCACGGCGTTCCCTATAACCTGATCCTATCTGAAAATCTTTGACGATTCGTGTAAAAATGTCAATAGCCCAAGAATTTCATGATTCGATTGGCCCGGTCGGTAACCGGGATTTGTCAGCAACCGCTAAAAGTTATATGGGTCAACAATGTAACCTGAATTTACAAGCCGCACCTGCTGAAGGAAATATCGGTAGTGAGAGCCCCCATGTTTTTCGACTTCTGCGGTCTTTCTGAAATTGAGGGCCAGCGGGTGAGATATTAATCTCTAACTCATGTGTGAAGTGAGGAAGATATGACCAGAAAACGTGTTTCCAGCAGAAGCCCCTATGAATCGACCATTGGTTTTTCCCGCGCTGTGCGGGTCGGCAACGTGATCGCTGTCTCGGGGACAGCGCCAATCGGTTCGGATCGGAAGACCATGGGGCCGGGCGACCCGGCGGCCCAAGCCAGAAGATGTCTGGAGATTATCCAGACGGCTCTGGAAGAAGCCGGTGCCTCCTTATCGGATGTGGTGCGAACCCGAACCTTCCTGACGAACATCGATGACTGGGAATCCGTCGGGGCGGTACACGGTGAATTTTTTAAAGATGTTCGCCCAGCCAGCACGATGGTCGAGGTCTCGAGGTTTATCGATCCCGACTGGCTTGTGGAGATTGAAGCCGACGCAGTCAGAGACAAACCTTTTGATTAAATACGGTCTGTGGAACCAAACAGGGCATTTCTCGCAACGCTTGAAATTGATGCAAAGAAGGACTTTAGACGCATACAGATCTGAGATGTCTTGGCGATCTCGGCAAGACGAATTCCATGTTAAAAAATGACGCCATGTGCTTTATGTCCCAATAATTAACCAGGAGTCCTAAAGGTGTTCGATGGCTTGATATAGGTCTCACGGAGACAGGCCTGGACTGGCTGGATTTAACCCGCTCACTGGATGTTTCTTATAATGACATGCTGACAGAGCTAAGCTCTGGAGGCCTGTTTGAGAGGTTCATGTATGCCGATGTCGCAGATATCGACAGACTCCAGGAGTCGGCAGGCTTGCCCACCGGACTTTTCAATTATGCTCTTGCCATCTGCGGAAAACGGGCGGGGGACCTGATAGACATGGTCGGCATAGCGCAATCGGACGACGGAAACAAATTCGTGCATGGCCTGACGAAGGATCCGTTTCTGCCGACCACAGGCACCCAGGACAGAATCCTGCGGGGCTTTTCCGTAACCGGCGTTGCTTCAGCCGTGCAGGGAGTCGTTGGGGATGATGTCGATTCCGCTACAATCGGCAGCTGGCTCATACGGGATACGCCGGCTGCGGTACCCTTACCCACACCTGTCATTCTTCTTGGAAGTGGTTTCGTTGTCTTAATCAGGTGGCGCCATCGCTCTTCCAAGGGAAGAATCACATAACAGGCCTCTCTTTTCTCAACGCATTCCTACCCATCTTATTAAGTTCGGTCGCTGTTTTCTTATAAGTCGTATTAATCAACAACGTCCCCTAAAAATAACATGAAAATATAAGTGTCCGTTAACATAACGCGCACATCATTTTTCCAGTTGAAGCTTTACCGGAACCACCTTTAGCGCCGGCATTTTGGCTTTTGGATCGATGGGGACAGCGCTCATGAGGGAGTTGAAGTTGGGCTCACTGAAATGAATCGGCGCAAAAAGATATCCGGGCTGGAGGCTGGCATCCAGTTTAAGCGGCAAACGGACCGTTCCGTATGGGCTCGTCATACGGACGGTGTCATTTTCCGAAAAGCCGGCGTTGTCGGCGTCTCGAGGGTTCATATCCAGATAGGATGCGGGTCTGAGTTTCAAGAGCTTGGTGCTCCGCCGTGACATCTCCCCCGTGTTGAAATGCTCCAGCAATCGGCCGGTGATCAGGACATAGGGGTAATCTTCCGTGGGCTCCATGAGGGTTTCCGGCAGTTCGACCGGCAGAAAGCGGGCGCGGCGGTCCCGGAAACCGAATCCGTCTCCGTAGAGACGGGGAGTCCCCGGATGCGATTGGTCGTAGCAGGGCCAGAAAATTCCTGTAGATTCCATCAGTCGTTTGTGGGTGATACCGCTGAACACCGGCGCTGCTTTGCGAATCTCCTCCCAGATATCTGTGGTGGACACGTATTGCCAATCCGCTCCCATGGCATTGGCCATGTCTTGAAGTATCTGCCAGTCCGGTTTGGCCTTCCCGGGAGGCTTCAAGCCGGCGGCGGTGTACTGTATCCGACGGGCGGCATTGGTGAACGTGCCGTCTTTCTCTCCAACCATCGCCGCCGGCAACACAATGTGGGCGTATCGTGTGGTCTGGCTGGGAAAAATCTCCTGTACAATCAACAGATCCAGTTTCTGAAGCATCCAGGTCACAAAATTGGACTGGGGTTCGGATACCGCAGGATTCTCTCCGATAACATACAATGCCTTTATTTTACCGGAGGCAATTTCATGAATTATCTGCGGCGCAGACAACCCCTGGCGAGAGGATAGCTCGGCATCCCACAGGGCTCCCAGATGAATGCGGGCGGCTTCGTCATCCACCAGCATGTGACCGGGCAGCAGGTTCGGCAACGCGCCCATGTCACCGGCCCCCTGAACGTTGTTTTGCCCCCTCAGCGGAGACAAACCGCAGCCGGGTTTGCCGATGTTACCGGTTAGCAATGCCAGGTTGACCAGTGCTGAGACATTGTCGGTGCCATGGGCATGCTGGGTGAGACCCATGCCCCAGATAAAGACGGTTTTTTTGTCATGAATGAGTTCGGCAGCTTTTTCCAGCTCACCCTTGTTGACACCGGCACGGGTGCAGGCGGCATCGATATCAAAATTGTCCAATCGATTGCAGAAGGCGTTGAAACCGATGGTCTGCCTATCGCAAAAATCCTGATCCTGCCAGCCGTTTTCAAGGATTATTTTTCCCAGGGCGTTGATCCAGAAAATGTCCATGCCCGGCTTTACGTTTAGATGCACCGCGGCATTTTTGACAAGGTCCGTCTGCCGGGGATCGGCGAGGATCAAATTCAGCCCCCCCTTTCTGGCACGCTTTTTCACGCTCATCCAGATGATGGGATGGGTAAAGGTCGTATGGGCACCAATAACAAAAACCGTCTCCGTAGCGTCATAATCCTGCAGGAACGTGCTGACGGCGCCGTACCCGCATTGCGCTCGCAGAGCGGCTTCCGATGGCCCGTGGCAGAGTCGTGCGCAGTTATCGACGTTGTTGCTGCGGATCACGGCGCGCTGAAACTTTTGTGACAGGTAGGTCTCTTCGTTGAGCGTTTTTCCGCTGCACAGCATTCCAACAGCATCGGGGCCATATTTGGCAATCACTTTCTTTAATCCCTGTGAGGCGGCGGATATGGCGTCTTCCCACGAAACCAGTTCCAGTTTGTCCACCTTGCGGATATAGGGCTGCGTCAAACGCTCCCCATGATTGACCAGCTCGTGGACAGTGAATCCTTTCACGCAGAGGTATTTCCCGTTCAGTTCAGGATTGCGCCCCGAGGCTCTGCTTTTAAACGGCCTGCCGTTTTCATCCAGGGACAGCTCGAGGTTGCAACCAACCCCGCAATACGGACACACTATGGGTATTGAATTCATTATGAGAACCCTCCCGTTTTAAGTAGGGGACAGGAATGATTAGATTCAAATTTGTGCTGAGGCAAACGATAGATGGTGGGATCCGCATTCACATGATCCAGCGTCATGCCGGAATCAACATTGTCGGGGAGTTGTCGAAGTCAGTCTAACATCGGTTGCTTGGTTCTTGGGGTGGTGGCGGATCTGTTACCCATGTATGGTTTTAGCCCACGGAGGTTCCTCCGTTTGAGCAATGGGTGAAACTCACGGCTCATATCGGGGATACCACATGACATTTGTTGTCGCCACTGAAAAATAAACACATCCTATGCCCGACCCCGCTGGGCGACTGTATCTTATATCGTCACTGAAGGGCACATTTTTGCAATACCAAACAGCACAGCGCTCCGGTGAATTTCGTTTCTTCCACCGAAAATTCCGTCTGTTCTCCCAATGCCTCCATTTCTTCAGCGTTCAGAAAGGGTTCTTCGAACGAATGAAGCCATAAGATGGCAAGGCGAAGGCCACCGAACTGATCGCGGATCTCCTTGCAAACCGCCTCCGGCATGTCCCGGATCAGGTCGTACATCAAGGCGTAGCCATCCATTTTGAGAACCCGATGCACCTCGGACAACGCTCGAACGGGATCCTTCCAGTGGTGGAGTGATCCCGTGGAGACAACGCGATCGAAAGTTTCCCCGGTAAACGGTAAGGCATTTGCGGCTGCGGCCAACACCTTGATTCGAGCGTTCGGTGTGTGTGTGTTGATTTTCCGATGAGCCTGCACAACCATGGCTGGAGAAATGTCAATCCCGATCAATTCCGTATCCGGGAGTGTTTCACGCATCACCATTAAAAGGTGCCCGGGCCCGGTCCCGATGTCAAGGATGCGGTTTGCCGGTCCGTAATGGGCGATGTCTCGGGCCACCAGATCGTAGTGCCGAAGAAAGACCTTAGTGCTGCTCAGTAGGGTATAGAGAACACTTCCCGGCCAAGGTATTCCTTCAGGGTGCATCCGCTTCATCAGTTGGCGCCAGCGAAGACTCATTTTTTCTATATAAGTTTATGGTATAATGTGAAGCACATAAAAATTCGGGCGTTTACCAACCTAATGATGAAATCGTTAGTACATACGAGTTGTGGCAGACTTTTGAAGGATACTATTTTCAATAGCTTTCCTCGAACCATATCACTGATTCTCGGATTCTGGTTTTTCTTCATAGCATATGGTCATGCCCATGAACATCCGTGGTTTTTGCCGATGTCGGCGATCGACCGCAGGAGTTTCGATGGCGTCCGGGTGACGGACATCGGCAATTTTGGTGCCCATCGCAACGCCCGGCCCGGCATACCCGCACATTTTCACACCGGCATCGACATCTATTCATGGGATGGCACCTCCCGGTTCGTGTTCCCATCGGCGCCAGGTGCGGTCGTCAGTGTCCGCCGTGACGGCCCCTTTGCCCAGGTTGTTATACTGCACGAGGATGAGACGTCGGATCCCCTCTGGACGGTTTACGAGCATGTTGCCGGGATACGGGTCCGTGTCGGGGATAGGGTTTCTCCCGATGTTCCCATCGCTCGACTAATGACATCGAAGGAACTGGACCGGCACGGCTGGCAGTTTAACCATTTGCATTTCGAGATTTTAAAGCGCCCGCCGCGGGTCCTCCGACCCACGAGCGAACACCCCGAACGCTATCTCGGCACCTATGCCCTGTCCTGCACCACAGAGGCCGAATTGAATGCCACCTATCATGATCCGGTACCGTTTCTTCGCCGCCGCTGGCTGGAGCAGAAGCCCACGGCCGCCCCTTAATGGGCAAGTTCGTCCCTTTGGTCCGCGAGAACGGTAAATGTCTGTTGAATCGACGCTCCGTCGGCGTCCACCAGGGTGATCCGATGGTCGCCGGGAGACGGTGCCAGTGACATGTGATGGATATCGCGGGTCATACCCATGTAAGTCCCGTCGAGATGCCAGAATATGGTGGTCCCCGGGTGTCGATGCGCCGCTTCGAACACGACCCGGCCGCGACGGCTGTCAAGTTCGACGGGAATATAGATGATGCCGTTGCTCCCCGGTGAAACCAGGCTCATCAGCGCTTCTCCGGGTTCTCCCATCATGGAAAAGCAGTCCGGTCGGTATGGCGGCGGATTATAGTCAGGGCGTCCCTGGCGATAGAACCATGCCATGGCAGGAGGCAGGGAAAACCGTGAGATTTGTTGGATATTGGACATGGGTTCACACCGCGCGTGCACCTGCCACCGACGGGCAGTGTCCACAGTGATTACGCGGCAGTAGGGGCAAGCGGCGGCCCGTCGCCCTTGCAAAGGTACCCATTCGCTGCGACGATCGGCGCATGCCGGCCCAGCGCGATGGCCGCTTTTGGCACAGACGTCGATCTCTACCATTTCTGCGGGGCGCACCCACCGCGGACTGTCTGAAACCAGACCGAACAGATCGAACATGACCGGGGCAGCGGCAGTAAGGCCGGTAAGTCCCGGTCGCCCCTCCCCGTCGGCATTGCCGGCCCAGACACCCACGGCATACGCCGGTGTGACGCCCACTGCCCACCCATCCCGGAATCCATAGCTGGTGCCCGTCTTCCAGGCCACGGGTCGGGAAGAGGAAAAACTGCGCCATTGGCCGTCGGCTTCCGGTCGGGTAACCGCGATCATGGCCTGAAGAGTTAGCCAACAGGCGGCCGCTTCCAGGGGCGGTCGGTTTCCGGTAACCGACAGGGGCGTTGATCCAGGGGCCGTTGTCCCATCGTCCAATGTCCCGAGAACGATGGGCGGGAAAAACGCGGGTCTGCCGAAAAGGCCATCACCGGCGATACGGACAAGGCCCGCGTACATTCCGGTGATGTCCCAAAGGCGTCCTTCAGCCCCGCCCAGGATCAGCGACAAGCCATAGTCGCCGGCCGGCCGGTTCAGCGTTGTCATCCCCAATCGGTTCAGCTGCCGCTGGAAACGGTCCACACCAAACTGTCGCAGCATGCGTACCGCGGGAACGTTCAAAGACCGGGAAAGGGCCATGGCGGCCGGCACCGCACCCTGATAGGTGCGCGTGTAGTTTTGGGGCATAAATCCGGCAATCCGGGTCGGGATATCGGCCACCAGCTGACGCGGGAGCATTTCTCCGGTATCGAGGAGCGCCGCATATAAAAACGGCTTGAGAATACTCCCCGTGCTGCGCGGTGCCACAATGACATCGACCTGGTTGCCATGGGCCATCGCGGTCCCGCCGTTGTCGGCCACATTGCCCACATACGCCAGTACTTGACCGGTCTGCGAATTAAGAATCAGGGCGGCCATGTTGTGGATGCCGTTTTGAGCCAGCATGCGATGATGCCGGTTGATGACGGCAGCGGCCTGCCGCTGAAGCCCACCGTCGAGGGTCGTCTTGAAGCGCGGCGACGTCATTTCCGACTCGGCCTCTGGATTGCTCCCGGGAGATATCTGACCGGTCCGGAGCGATTCCAGCAGGTGGGGGGCTAAACGCGGAAATGGGGTAGGGCCCGGCGGCAGCGGCTCCGCCTTGCCGAGGTGGCAGGTTAGCGCATCGAAACGACCGTCGGCGGCGACCGAGGCGCTGAGGAGCACTCCGCTTCGGTCGAAAAGCATCGCCGCGTATGGATCCGAAAATTCCGGTATCGATATCTGCCGCCATGCGATAGCGGCGCAGAGCAGGATAGCCGCAGTCGCCAGCGCCCCGATTTTGACGCGACACGGCCGAACCGGGCGACATCGAGCCTTATTTGCCGGCGCTTGTGGTATGATAGTTGGTTCGGTCATCAACCGATTTCCCGGGACCGGATGTCATAATGCATCCGGGATTTTAACTCTGCCGGAGATCTTTTGCGTCCAGTGATCACGGCGCAGTCACTTCGATCCATCGGCCCGGTGTCCGGGCATGGATGCGGGTGTCGTACATGGCTTCAACCAGAATGGCCGGCAGATAATATTTGCCGATATAACCGGCGTTGACCGGTGTCCGGAAAACGACCTTATCCCCGTGGGCCAGATCAAAGTACAGATAGATGCGATCATCCCGAATATCGCGAGAATTCGGCTGCGTGCGGTCGTCTGGATTGTCGGATGCGGTCAGGCGGCTATTTCGAATCTCCCACCCCGCGGGGAAGAGATGGGTCAGGGCCAGGTTCTGATAATTGCCGGTTCTTCCGTCGTTCTTTATCTCAACTTCGACAATCAAATCGGTTCCCTGGGGCAAACGATGGATGTTCAACCGGTCACCGTTGATATCCACATACCTCACCCGCATGTCCAGACCTTCGCGGGCGGCCGTCTCCTGACCCGGCGCGGGGTGCCCGGTCGCGACGATTTGGGCATACAGTGTGTGTCTGCCGTGGTTGCGTATCGCCATGATGCCGCCTGCATCGAGCTGTGACGGATCCACGATTTGCTCCATCACCACCTGGCGACCTTTTACCCGTTTTCCTTTGCCGCCGTTCCACGTAGAGGTAAACTCCAGCAGCGGCGGCGGACCGCTCAGACCGGCATAACGGGCCACGGCGATCAACGCCTGGGCGACGCTCTGGGTGCCGTACCAGATATGGCTGCCGAGTTTTTCTCTGATCTGTCGCGCCAGGGCGTCGGCCTCGGCCATCCGATCCATCAAGAAAAGGGTTTCCAGGATCATGGCCTGATCGCGAAGGGCCGATCCGAACGTGCCGGACAATTCGGTGTATGGAGCCACGTCGGTCGTGAGCCCTCCGGTCAGCGCGTCTGCCGCTTCGGGTTGCCCGGCAATGGCATAGGCCGCCGCCAGGCGCCATTTTGCTGCGGTAGAAAGCCCGGTGTCCTCACGCAGCCGGTTCATGGCCCCCATCTCCGGCGCGCCGGCCAGGGCAAGCACATAGAGCCGGTAGGTTTGCTCCAGCATGGATTGTTCGGGACCCGTCACCCAGCTCCGGGCGGCTCTTCGGTTCGATCCGAGCCAGGAGCTGGTGAGGTATGTGGGTACGAGGTAGCCGGCCTTTCGGGCTTCAAACAGAAAGTGGCCGGTATAGATATCCGCCCATGTGTTGGCGTGATTCCCGCCAGGCCAGTAGACAAAACCGCCGTCGGAAGACAGAAACCGGTTGAGCTTTTCGATGGCCGTCTGGACGTTTTCTGCGACACGGTCACGCTGCTGCGGGGTCTGGGTCAGCAAATGGGTGAGATAGAGCTGTGGAAACACCGCTGATATGGTTTGCTCCAGGCAGCCGTGCGGATATCGGATCAGATAAGACAGCCGCTGCCCAAGCTGCATGGTCGGAAGACTGGAGACCTCCATCTTCAGGGAGTTGGTCCCTGTGATGCCGGGCAGCACCACCTCTTGCTGCCAGGTGCCGCCCGGAGGGATCTCGCCTTTCAGGAGCGTGGTGACCGGAAAGGTCACCGAGCGTATTTCGATATCGATGCGATGTTCAGCCCGGGCGGACCCGGAAACCGCTGTGATTCGGACGACGGCATGCCCGGGCAGCGGTGCGGCACGCAGCCGAAAGGCGGTCATCTGATCCCCAACGGCCGGGAAAGAAACCTCTTGGGAGACCTCACCGGACAGCAAAAGGGATCCTTCCACGGCGACACTCACGGTTGCCTGCCGAATCTTCGGATCCAGCGCGAAGACCGTCACCGGAAGGACGATCTCTTCTTCCGGGCTGACGACCCGGGGAAGGGTCCCCAGAACCATTAGCGGCTTTTTCACCGGGACCGCTTTTTCGGCCCAGCCGAAGGCGCGTTCGGATGCAGCGGCCACCACCATCACCCGAACCGAACCGACATATTGGGGAATGTCGACGACATGGGATCGCTCTGTCCCGGCGTCTGCGAAAAACGGCCCGGCAAAACGCACCATGGGGGGAAACCGTTTGGCTTTTTTCTCCCCGGCGGGTTCGGCTTCGTCTCCGCCGCCCACAGCCAACAGCTGCTCCAAAAGTCCGCCGTAAGCGCCGGCCACATCGTCAAACAGGTCCCATGTCTTCACCCCGAGTGCTTCACGAAGATAAAATTGAGCCCAGGGATCCGGTGTCGCAAAGCGGGTCAGGTCCAGCAACCCTTCGTCCACGATGGCCAGCGTATAGGTCATGGGTCTGCCGGACGCTTCACTGATGGTAACCGTTGCGGACGATTCCGGTTCGAACGTTTCCGGCGTCCGAATCACAGGAGAAAGCCGTGTTTCCGGATCCACGACGCGGATGGGGATCACACCGTACATACGGATGGGCAGATCGTTGTCAGTCTCCAGATGCGGCTGCAGATAGGTGACGTGGGCAAACACATTGGGTGCCATCTCCGCGGTGGCCGTCAGTTCGAATCGGATGGGCTCGGTACCTCCGTCAATCCAGTCGGTCCGCAGCACCCGTCCGCCTTTTTCGATGCTGACCAATCCGCGTCCTTTTCGGCCCGCAGGAATGGTCAGCATAATGTTTTCGCCCGCCCGGTATTCGGTTTTATCCGAGGAGAAGCTCAACACCGTGGCCCCTCCCGGAATTTCCTTCTGGCCGCGCCCCGCCCAACCGGGCCAATCCACGTAAGCGATTTTTCCGGTGACATGATCTCCTTTTTCATCCGACACGCGCACCAGGTATCTGCCCCATTGGGGGTAGTTGATGCGGAACGTCCATTCGCCCGATCCGTTTCGGATGTCGACAGTGTCACGTTGGATGGCCTTAAACGATGTGGTGCCGACGTAATCGGCCAGATCCTCCTTGCCCTTTTCCCACCACCATCGCCATTTGAGCTTGTACACAGCGACCCTCACACGCCCTTCAGGAACGGGTTTTCCGGTGCTGTCGAGCAACGCGATATGCACGGTGTGATCAGTGTCCGTCAACAGCATCCCACGGGCAGCGTCGCCCTTGGGCAGACGCACTCCGACATAGCGTGAATAGGGATGGAACGGGACATTGAAGATATCCGTGCTGAAGGCGCCGGACGGTTCAAAGACCCGCGTATTAAATACGGCCGTGAGCATTCCGGGAGAGTCATTTTTCGCGGAGAGCATCGTTGAAAAGGACGCATCGCCCTTTTCGTCAAGGGTGCCGTCGAAGACGTCAAATCGCTCCTTTCGGTATCGGCGTACCGGGTCGTCGAAGATATAGGTCTCATAGGCTGGAAAAACGGTTCTGCCGGTGCGCAGCTCCAACTCCATCTTTGCTTTGAGACTGTTTGCCGGAGCCCCATGCAGCCACTGGGAGTGAAGCCGCCCCGATATCGGACCGTCTCTCAACACCGGCGGGTCGTCGCCGAAGTCAAGACGGATCTTCAGACGGTTGGGGATGACCGTTTCGATCTTCAGCCGTTTTTCGAAACGGACCCCGCCCACTGTCACACGCCCGAGCCAGTTGCCGGTCGGGGCATCCTGGGACGTTACCGTGGTAAAATCGTAAAACCCGTTTAAGGACGTGGTCCGGGTCAACGTGCGCACGAGCTGCCCTTTCGGGTTGAGCAATTCAAAGCGCACCGGGTGGTTGGCGGGTAGGTGCTGTTCGGCGTCATCCAGGATAAAGGTGAGGTGGAGCGTATCGCCTGGTCGCCAGACGCCCCGTTCGCCGTAAAGAAATCCCTTCAGCCCTTTTTTCACTTCCGCCCCGGCCACATCGAAGTGGCTCAGGGAATTGGCCGATCCGTTGTCCAGCTTCAGAAAACCCCATTGCCCCGCGTACCGGGCAACGGCCAGAAACGGCACCGTATCGGCTTTGAGAGCGACCATGCCCCGGTCGCCGGTGATACCGCTTGCGAGAATTTCCTGCTGGTAGTTGAGCACGTCGACAGCCACACCGGCCAACGGCATGGCGTTGCGGATATCGGTAGCGACCACCAACGTTTCCGTCCCGTCACCCCGCTTGGCCAGCAGGCCGATATCTGAAATCATTGCATTGCGCGCCGCGATAATATCGTGACCGCCAATAGACATGTAATAGGCCGGGTGGCAGGGGTTTTCCCGGTTCCGATAAAAGTTTTCCCAGTTCTCGTAGCCGCCTGTTTCGGCATAGCTGTCCCAGTAACTGGTCTCAGTCTCGGCACCCTCATCGGTCGCCGGAACGGTCGCAAACAGGGCCGATCGATCCTCGGAACCGAGACACCCGAAATCCACATCTTGGTAGGTGAAGGAAAGAGACAATCGAAACATGCCGCCGGGAAACCGAGCCGCCAATTCGGTCAGATCCAGTCCGTGGCGTACCCAACGGTTTTTCATCTCCGGCTGCCAGTTCAAGTCGATGGTCCGTTTCCAAACCGTCCGGCCGACCCGTTTGATTTCGTTATCTTCATCAAGATTGTTGACCTGTAGAAACTGGGGCAGGTTATCCGTCGGAATTCGGATGGCGGACACCGTAAGGCGCCTGAGGTTTGCCGTTTCCACCGGGACGGTCAGGCCGTGGGATGTCGGTACAACGGTCGCCTTGCCGGCAAACCGCACCTGGGGCTTGACTTCGGTGAAGGCGACCTGCACGGTCCTGGTCTTACCGAGTCGCCGGCCCGAGCTGTTCCGAATATTTCCGCTCAGGGAGACGGAGACGTCTCCCCATTGCAATGTCGGCAGGTACACCGAAAGACGATTGCCGGAAATGTCGGTTCGGACGTCCTTTCCGTCGACGGTAACCAATCCGACCAGATTCTGCCGGCTGTCCAGTGGATCGGTCATCCGGATTTCAATCATGCTTTCCGCCGTCTGGACCGGACGCGCAAATAGCACGTCGAAGGTGTCCGCGGCCCGAAGCATCACTTTGTGTCGGCCTTTCTGCAACGCTCCGATGGGGCTTCCGTCCCATGCCAACACCAGGGCGCTATCCCGGTTGGTTCGCATCAGACCGTCGATTTCAAAGCGATGGGTTTTTTGGTCCGGGCTGTGTTGCCATTCGATGCCCAGGGGACGTGCGCCCATCATCACGTTGATGGTCTTCTCAACGCGATCGGCATCGGCAATGTCGGCGGTGACGAGCGTTCCACTGAAACGCTGCTTGCGCGGGTCTTTCGGATCGCTAGCGGTCAACCCATCCATGGCGATCTCAATGCTCTGTTTCATTACACTGAAGTTGAAGGTAAATGTCTCCGGCGGCCCGGTGACTTCCATCACTTCGGTTAAGTCAAGCACGGCATCGTATGTTTTCCCCGGAACAAGATCCCGATACGGCCGGAACTCGAGGGTACGGGAGTTTACCCACACGGCCTCTCCCGCAATGCCTGGTGTAAATGTAAAAGGGGATTTTTCGAGACGACGCGGAAACGCGGTGCCGGCGCCCGCTTCCATACGGAAGACGACCCGAACATCGACCGCTTTAGAGACAAACCCGGATGTATGAGCGATCACGGGTCCGGGTGTCGCATGAGCTGGGTGGTGCCATCCGTCAATGGCCATAGCCGACAGTGCAGTGACCACCACAATCACGATGAACGGGCGCGTTCCTTTTCTGAAAATCATTGTCGTCTCCTTTGCGGCATTCGAAGTAAATGTTTTCAGACCCCTCACACCACTAAAATGAACATCGGACCAAAGATCCGATGCACGACTCCCGATAACGGGATCAAAGCCAGAAATATGAATGATATTATACCATAAGGTATCTGAAGAGGACTTTCCGTCGGTCGGGACGGGTTCTCCGCAGTCGATAAAATCGGGATCGGGGATATTCAGAAAATCCTTGACAGGGTGCTGTTTAGCGATTATAAATAAGTTATTGCTTAAACACTTAATTTAAAAGTTACCGGATAACACATGGAGCCCGCCGAAGTCTTCAAAGTCTTGAGCGTCGACACACGGATCAAAATCATCGAGCTTCTGAAAGCCCGGGGACCCATGGGAGCCAAGGATATTTCGGCAGACATAGGGATTACCACAGCGGCCGTCTCACAGCACCTCAAGATATTGAAACAGGCGGGGTTGGTCAGAAGTGAGAGAAAAGGGTACTGGATACCCTATTCCATAGACGAGGAGGCCATGGGGAACTGCCGGCAGCTGTTAACCGAGGTGTGTACTTGTGGATGCAAAGAATCGGGGAAGTTCGGAGAATGTGATCCGGAAAGGTCGAACCTGGAATCCCTGAAGAAGTATGAGGAGGAGCTCAGAAATGAACTCCGCATCGTGCAGGAGAGATTGAAAGAGCTGGAATGATCGCTCCGCAAGGTGAGGGGGGAAAATTTTTTATTCAACAATTTAAGTTATTGTATAACTACTTAAAAAGAAAGGGGGTGATCGACGTGGCAGAGAAAAAGGGTGACTGCGGTTGTGGCTGCATCGGGGAGAAGCAATCAAAAGAAAAAACGGCCAAAAGCAAGAAGAAGACCAAGAAATCCAAGTAGGTTGAACGAGGTACCATTATCAAAGGGGACAGTAGCGAAATAAAAACGTCTGTCCCCTTTGGTCTTTTCCAACCCATTTCGAAACGGAATGAGACCATTATACCCCCTCCCTTTGAATCCATCTGGTTCGACTCCGCTCACCACGAGCCCAAAGGGGAGGGAAATAACGGGGGGTGACAGAATGGCCAATTTCCGCAACCTTAGTATTGTTTATAGGTCCGGAAATTATCAGGACATGCCCGTTACTTTTTGGGCGCAAATGTGGGGGTGAAATTTTTCAGGAGCTATGACGGCAGTAGATGTCGATTGTTTTGCTATCGACAGCCACCAGCACGTTCTCATTCTGCACGGCCAAATTCTGGCCGGTTTTCCAGTGCTTCAGCTCTCCTTGTATCATGTGGATCACACGTTGCGGAATGACCAACGGATTCAATTTCAGTCGGATAGGATGCGGCATGCCGGCATAGCCGTTATTGATGATCACCAGGGTGACGTCATCGGTGGCGATGCGCAAGAAGGCATACACCAGGTCGTCCGACCAGAGCGTGATGGTCGTGCCGTACTTCAGAGCGGCATTGCGTTTGCGCAGATGAATCAGATCCCGGGTCCACTCGAAGATTTCGCGCTCCTTGTGGAATTGGGGCAGCGGATGGTTGTCGTTTCCGATCACGTGCCACGGGAAATCCCTGCGCAGGTCGCTGTCATCTCCGCCGGACTTCCATCCTTCGAGTCCGACTTCGGTGCCGTAGTAAATTTGCGGTACGCCGCGCATGGTAAAAAGGGCGCCGAGGCAAAGCTTGGTCACCTTGACGGCCCACTCCAACCCGAGACCTTCTCCGGGGTGTTTTGTCCTGGCATGGCTCATGATGCGGCGTTCCAGATCGTGGTTGTCGAGCAATGTTACAAGTTTGTTGGCGTTGCGGTATCCGCCCTTGATCGGGTTATCATTGTCAAGCACGCCGGGCGGCTCGTTATCGTTCAGCCGTGGGCGCGCGATCCAATCGCGAAGACTCTCATCAAATATGAGCGTCTCGCGCAGGGCCGTGCACAGGGGGAAATCGAAAATCGAATCGAAGTCGTGGTAGTTCTGGTACTGCAGCAGTTTGCCGATGTCCTCCTTGCCTTCAAAGAGAACCTCTCCTATCAGACTCACATCCGGGTACTGCCCACGGATCTGGGACTTGAAATAGTGCCAGAATTTGGGCTCGACATGTTTGACGGTATCCATGCGGATGTTGGTGACATTTCCCCTGGCGATCCACTCTTCGATGTTGTTGATAAAGTAATCAATGACTTCAGGGTTATCATGATTGAAGTCCGGCAGCCCGGCCAGCTCACCCTCGATGTCGCCGGATCCACCAATGTTGAACCAGGTGGGATCAAACTGCTCCCTCGCCCCGTATCCGGCATGATTGACGATCATATCCAGGACGACCTTCATGCCTCTGGCTTCGCAAACGTCCACGAATCTTCCAAAGGTGCTCACATCCGTCGCGTCGGGCAATTGGGAACCATCGAGCAAACGCCGATCCATCCGATCGAACGTGCGCGGCCAATAATAGTGATAGGGCTCTGTTGTGTCTATCCGTTCAATGTTCTCGTACACCGGCGTCACCCAGATCGTTGTCACACCCAGCTCGAGAAGATAGTCGAGTTTCTCGATGATCCCGTCGAGGGTGCCGCCATGGATGCTCCTGTCGGATATATCCAGCGTCCGTTTGTTGTTGCCAAAGAAACGATCCGTTACGATGAAATAGATGATGTCGTCCTGGGTCACCTGCTTGTTCATGACGTCTCCATGAAGCGATTGGTGTCACTTCCTGTTGTATCCGGTTAAGTACCGTGTGCGGATCGCGTCCCGAAGGCGTATCGGATATCGGTCCGGGCGGGCATGACGGAAATAACACCTCGATACATCCTTATTTATCTGAAATGATGGCACGATAGCGGTTGCCAGAATTCCATTCCGAATCCAGACCCCGGACCCTACCTTCCATCGGAACATATTTATGGCAACGGCCATAACTAGATCTTAGTGCTTTGATTTCTAAAGTAAAGATTTGCTGGTATAATGAGCCAAATAGGTTGAAACCCTGAATCAGCAGCTTGGACCGATCCGATTATCTTCCTTTTATCGTCCAATTCAGCGGTGGCGGAGAATGGAACAAAAAGGACCTTTTCGGCAGGTCGCTCCGGACCAGATAGAGGTTCGTGAAGGCGGCGGCTGTGCATCCCTGTTCGGGCTACCCTTCCTGGCGGCCGGGATTTTCGTGGCCCTGGTCGGCAGCCGAATCGTGCCGGCCGATAACCCCCAGGATGTTCCGGAATGGGGCTGGCCACTGATCGTTCTGATGGGGCTGGTCTTTACCGGTGTCGGGGCCGGCCTGGTGTTTGGGCGGCGCTGGATCTTGATCGACAAAACCCTCGGTAAGATTTCCAAACGATGGGGGCTTTTGATCCCGTTTAAACATCAGGACCATTACCTTCACGAATACGACGCCGTGCTCATTCGCTTTGATGCCGGGGATTCCGAAACATCGGACCATTTTCCGGTCCTTCTGAGAGGCAAGCACGGTGCCGACGATCTGCCCCTGACCAACCCGTTGACATATGGTGAATCGCGGCAGGGAGCGGCGCAGCTGGCCCGTCTTCTAAGAATTCCCATTGTTGATTCAACCACAGATCATGACACAGTGATTCAAACCGAGGATGTCGGCGATACTTTCCGGGAACGTCTTGAAACCGCCAACGACCCCTTGGAAAGAGTCCCCAAACCCCTGAAGCTGAAAAGCCATATCGAGAACCGGGAAGGTTCCGTCCAGATAGATATCCCGGGGCCCGGATTCCGGCCGGCAAGCCTGTTGGGGATCATTATCCCTGCCGCTATATTGCTCTTGGTGGTGCCCCATCTAAGTGAATTTTTCAGGGAAACAGACACGCCCAGGTACGTCCGACTCTTTTTTCTCGGCTTTGCCGTATTCCTGTTTGGTGTCCTTCCCGTTTTCAGTGCTGTGAAAGGCATTATCCACGCCATCCGAAGCAGGACCCGGGTCACCGCTTCTTCTGCCGAGATCGTTATTCAGGAGCAGGGGGCATTCCGCACTCAAGAGACCCGGATGTCCAGTGAAGACATCTTCGGCCTCGATTTCGGAACTGTCGATTCGACGCTGGCCTCTGCCAAAGCGAAGAGCCATGAGCGGTACGGCGGAGCCACCGGTCCGGGTACAGGCGGGTCCCGGTTCTCTTCAAAGTGGCTGAAATGGATCGCCAGGATGGCTAAATCCAAAGGGATCATAGTGAAATCCGAAAGAGGGTTTTTCACCTTCGGCGCAGGCCTCCCTGACGATGAAGTCCGCTACCTGTATTCACTTGTCAAAGCCGTCATAAGTGGTAAAGTTGCATCGCAGTCAGCTTAAGTTAAGAACAATACCATTTCGGATCAAAATTTACATGATGCAGGAGAAAACAATGTCATCAAAAAAGGCGAATTGCCTGAGGTTAGCGTTCGGCATTATTTTTTTGTTTGCATATGCGGGAGTCGGACATGCCGATTCGGAAACCATCGACCTGACCTACAGGACGGCAGGCATCGAACCGGCAACCTGCTCTAAAAGCGTTGCGATCATCACGTTCCAAGATAATCGGACAGAGTCTGGGATTGGAGAAAGTGGAAAGGGGAAAAAATTTCAGAGCAGTCCTCCGGTCAGCGAATGGATTACCCGTGCCCTGTATGATGAACTTAAAAGTGTCGGATGCCGTGTCGAGTACCACGATACGGCAGGGGAGTTCGGTACCGATGTCATCATGACCGGCGCCGTGGAACAGGCCTATATCAAACAGGATTCATGGACGAAGTATAACGTCAACATGCGCCTGCAGATTTTCATTACGGTGGGCAACAAAAAGATCACAAAAACCTACCGCAGTGCCATGACAAAACGAACCGCCCCAGCCTTTAGCTTCAACAGCAATGTGGCCACTGAATCATTACAGGATGTAATGAGAGAGGCTGTTCCCGCTCTGCAGAGCATACTGGAATAAGGTGGAGCCTATCCCGCTAGGCGTGTTTTTGTGCGGTAACAAAGGCGCGCACCGAGCGTGAGATATCTTCTGCCGTCGTCGCCCATGAGCAGACACTGACCCGGATGACCGATTGGTCACCCCAGGTGGCACCGCCCAGCCAGCACTCACCAGAATGTTGGATATGGCTTAATGTTCGGTTTGTGATCTCATCCGATTCACAGGCGACCAGGACCTGATTGAACACCACATCATTAAGAATGCGGAAACCTTCGGCTTCTAACTCACGGGCTATTTGAACAGCTCTTTCATGGAGGCCGAATACCAACTCGTCCACACCGTTTCTGCCCAGGTATTTCAATGCCGCCCAAAGCTCTATGACCCGGGCGCGTCTCGACATCTCCGGCGTGTACAGCATGCCATCCCGGTCTTCGCTGAATGAAAGATAGGAACCGGAGGCCTGTAGTGCCTGGACCAGGGCTTCCTTGTCCTTGCAGAGTACAATCCCGTTGTCGTACGGAGTATTGAGCGTCTTGTGTCCGTCGACCGACCAGGAATTGGCTTTTTCGATGCCCTGCGTCAGGTTCTTCAGCCGTTCCGATCCTGCCACCCACAATCCAAACGCTCCATCTATATGCACCCATGCATTCGCCCTGTTGGCCAGGGCACAAACTTCATCAAATGGATCGAAAGCGCCGGTACCCACATGTCCTGCCTGCAGGATCAGGATGGTACGTTCATCGAGCACGGGTATCCGGGATGGCATAATTCTGCCCTGGGTATCGGTGTCCACCCATTCGATGTTGTCGGTTCCAAAACCCAGCAGGGCGATCGCCTTGAGAACCGCACTGTGAATTTCACGGCTGGTTACGATCCTCACCCTTGGGGCGGCCCGGACCCCTTTTTTGTTCACGTCCCAATCACTTTTGATGAGCGTGCGGTACCTTGCCGCCGCCAATCCGCAGAAGATGGCCGATGACGAGCCGCTCACAAAACCGGCGACAACATCATCCGAAAAACCAAACAGATCCCTTAGCCAGCCTTCGGTGATCTCCTCCAACTTTGACGCCAGTGGAGACATGGCATAAAGTGCCGTATTCTGATCCCAGACGTCGGCCAACCATCGGGCTGACAATGATACTGGAAGAATTCCACCGGTGACAAATCCAAAATACCGTCCGCCTGTTTGTGAAACGGTTGCGGGGGATCCATATTGATGCAGCTTCGCTAAAATTTCTGACGCATCTCCTTCGCCGGCTGGCAGATCCTCCATGAATTGATCTAAATCTTTGATTGCCTCACCGGTTGGAAAAACATTCCTTTCAAATGCCCTATCCGCATAGTCGAACGCATAGCTTTGGACTTGTCTAAAGAGCTCCTTCTGTTTCATATCCAGAAACATCTTTGCTCTCAAATTCTTACCCATGATTCTTCCCTTATTTCGGCAGATCGGACCTTAGGCGTCATTTGTTGAGAACGCCTTATTAAAGTTTGAACGTGTTCGGCGGGCAATTAAAGGATAGATGCATGTCTGATTTCACTTCCCTCCTGCCAGGTCGATAAATGTGCCTGTGACATAGGACGCCTCATTCGACACCAACCACATGATCGCATTGGCGACTTCCTCCGGGCGTCCCCCCCGCTTCAAGGGAATGGCATCTTTTATCCGATCGACGCGATCGGGTTCGCCCCCACTGGCATGAATGTCGGTATAGATAAACGCCGGTCGCACGGCATTGACGCGAATGCCTTCGGCAGCAACTTCCTGCGATAACCCAATGGTAAAAGAATCAATGGCTCCTTTGGAGGCCGCGTAATCCACATACTCACCGGCCGATCCCAGTCGGGATGCCGCAGACGATACGTTGACAATGGCCCCACCGTTTCCGCCTTTTTTGCTCGACATGCGCTTGACGGCCTCCCTTGCGCATAAAATACAACCAACGCTATTTACGGCGAAAATCCGATGTATACGGGCCGCGTCCATATTTTCGACGTGCATTTGTGTCTTGAGGATTCCCGCATTGTTGACCAGTGCAGCAAGAGGCCATAGATGGGTATCCACTGTTTTAAACAACCTCACGACATCGGCTTCCAGGGAGATATCAGCCGCTACGGCGACGGCCTGCCCGCCTTTCGATTGGATGTCATCGACGATGGCATCGGCGGCGGTCTGGTTTTTCCGAAAGTTCACACAGACGGCGTAGCCGCGGGCGGCGGCAAGTCTTGCCGTGGCGGCCCCGATGCCGCGACTCGCTCCGGTTATGACGATTACCTGGTTCATTTTCCGGTCTCCTGATCAATAGGCTCCAACACGAACAGAATGTGCGGTCCCACACCCTCAATTGCGAGTTCACGATGCAGCTGAAACCTGCAACTGCGGAAAAGATTTTGTGCGCTCTGATTCTCGGCATGGACAACGGAGGCGATCCGGTCCAGCCGGCACTTATTAAACGCATATTCAAGAAGGCTGGACACAGATTCGGCACCGTAGCCCTTACCCCAAAATTCGGGGGCCAGACCCACTGTGACTTCAATTTCGTTCGCTATATCCGGCGGCAGTTTCTCCAGACCACAGTAGCCGATAACCCTGTTCGCGCGAGCCTCTACTACGGCAAAAATGCCCAACGGCGCAACTTCCGGGTAGGTCGTCACATGGTTCAGCAGCCATTCGCTGCTCTGCTCGATGGAGAAGGGCTCAAATCCCGAATACGCCATGGTCGCCGGGTCACTCAGAAAATGGTGGATGTCAGGCAAATCATCGATACGGAATTTCCGAATCAGTAGATTGTTAGTTTCGATCATGTTCGGCCTTGAGCGTCAATTTGAAGCGGAAGTGAATGCACGACCTGTTGCAGCTAGCTGATCACCGGTCGCTATGCCTCGATCATGGTGCCGGTGTTCACAAAGTGAACCAATGCTCTCTCAAGGGAGCTGAGGCGTTGACGATGCTCTTCATCGGTGTATTCTGCCAGAAAACGGTTTCCCTCCCGGGTGAGGCCCGTAAATGTGTGGCGCCAGAGGAGGTGGGTTTCCGCCGCATCCGTCGGCTTCAGGAATATTTCGAGATTCCACACATGAGATTCAGACTTAAACACGGTGTACTGGATTTCTATTGGAGGGTCGTACTTCGTAACGACCCATGTCATATGTCCCCTGTCGGGAAAGTCTGTTTCAAATACACATCCAGCCTCAGCCCTGCCCGACTTTGAGTAGACGAGGCGACAGCACCAGTTTGGCACCCATTCAGGCTCCCTCGCCGGGCACAACAGCGGGAACAATTGGTCCCGCGAGGCGAGTACGTGCATTTCGTACTTTTTCGTCATACGCAGGGCTTTGAATGCCATGGTTTTTCTCCTACCCGCCAGGTCTCTTAGATTCGCCGCAATTGTTGGATCACTCCGCCAGATCAATCCACTTGCCATTCGTCATGGGCTTGAGGTCGTCCGGCTTCAGTTCGAAAAGCGCGAACGGCGTGCCGGCCGCCGCCCAGATCGCGTCATACTGCTTCAGGTCCGGATCCAATATGGTTTCCAGGGGCTCGTTGTGGCCTGCCGGGGGTACGCCGCCAATGGCATATCCGACGTTTTCTTTCACAAAATTTCCATCCGCGCGACCGAGTTTCAGGCCTGTCGCTGCTTTGATTTTGGCCAAACTCACCCGATTGGCGCCGGATGCGATGACAAGAATCGGACGTTTCGTTTTCTTTTCCTTGAACACCAGGGACTTCGCTATCTGCCCCACCATACACCCGACGCTATCCGCGGCCTCCTGCGCGGTCCGGGTTGAACTGAACAGTTCCTTCACCTCAAATGAGAAACCCCTGGCATGGAGGAATTCCTGCACGCGATGGGCACTCTCTTTGAGCTTGGATGGCATGATTGGATCTCCGTCTGAATCGTTCTTGCGAGCGTTGTATAAATTGGTCTTTTCTAAAAAAGCCGGAGCAGAGGGGTCAAGGATTCATCCTTCGACGCGCTGCGCTTGCTCCCTTCGGCTGCGCTCAGGACAAGCAGGACAAGCGGGTCAAGGTTTCAAGGGTTCTTTCTCTAAAGAGTTTATCAGCACCAAGTGATCCACCCTTAACTCAAGATATCCTGAATCGAGTCAAAAAACTCCCCTGAAGCGATGTCTGTTTTCACGGCGGCTTTTAAGCGTTTGCCGCATGGCTCAGAGCAGACCAAAAACATGCCATCGTGGCCGTCAGCTTTTGCCTCCGATCCTTCGGGTGTGACTAACATGCAGACAGACTTGTCTTCGGGACCCAGACTGATTTCGATGCAGTGGGCTTGATAATCGGCCAGATCAATTTTCGGCTTGAGCGTTGCGCCGATACCAAAGGCGTCCGTATAATCGCTGATGTGGTTTTGGCACCAGGTACATTTGCTTAGCGCATCCTGATCCGGGATGATGCTGAATTCCATAATCTCCTCCATTACTTGAGTAGAATGTTTTTGGCCCTATCCTTGCTGGCCTGATACCGGTCCGACATTTCCGCGTATATTCTTTTGATCCGGCCGACACGGTCAAGGAACCCGGCCCTGGTTTCCGCATCGCAATTATTTATCAAGTCCATAACGCCGTAGGCTGTCCAATAGCTGTTTTACCTGGCATATCCACCGGGGTCGTGTTTGAAGACCTCCTTTAATATTCTGAGGTTTGGTTTCATGTTATCGCTTAAAACATCGGAACATGAATGGGACGCAAGGCTTGTCATTCGATTATATTATACCAGTTTCGTGCTTCAGTCTTCGGCACGCCGTTAAAATGCCACCATTCAAAACTGAGCGGTATGAATCCGGCACTAATCATCGTATCTGCCAACAATTGACGGTTCTTTTTCTGCTGATTCGTCAGTTTAACCCCGGCTCGCTTTTTGGCATACAGCCAATACAACGCCAGGGTGCTTTTGCGGAACGGACTGAACCCCATGTCAAGCTCTTTGCCGGTATCGTCGACAATGGTGATGTCCACGGCCACCCCATAATTATGCATAGAGCCTTTATCGGGATTTGCGACGAATTTTTCGTATTTGGTCCCTTTCATTTTCTCATACATCAACCTCGAGACACTTCGTGGCCGTGCTGCATCCAATATGAGCAGGGAATGGCCTTTGTGGGTCGCATTCAAGATTTTTTGAGCCTGTGAAAGCTTGATCGCGACGGCCTTCTGCAGGTACGCTTTCGTCAATCCGTTGTAAAAATCCTCCCGGAAATAGTTTTTGTTGGGATCGGAGTTCACAAGGTCAACTTGAATCGTGCTGTCAATGGCCTGGACATTCACAAGCCCTGCCTCGATAAATTTTTTTTCAACGTTATTTGCTGGAGAGATGGCACCACCGTGTGAAATAGATAAGAATACAACGATAAGACACGTAGGAACAACGTTCTTCATTAAACGTAACCAGCCCTTCCGCACAGTGCTATTCTCTTTTTAGAAGGTCATTATCTTTATAGAAAAAATCGATTATTGCCGATTTTTTCGGCAACAGTCGACGTTTCTCCACATCGAACTTGCGGTTTACCGACATCAAATCAATGCACGCGTGCCATCCGGACGGCAGACGCAAGCAACTGTCGTTGACGGTCAATAGGATCTTGTTTTTGTCCACTTTCTGCACGGTCTGGTCCCAACGATCACCGATACGGGATCCCTCCGGAGTCGTGAATCGACGATCCGAGATCTGAATGTACCTGATAAACACCGCCCTGTCGTCATAATCGTCACTGTACGGATAGGCGCTGCAATCGTCCGACAAATTCTCCTCGCAGGCAATACTCACGATGAACGCCATATCCTTGACTCGCACCCTGTAGCCAGGAATAATGATGTTTCCGCCTTCCGGCAAAGAAACAACAACGCCCGGCTCGCCCCCGGGTTTAAATGACATGCCGATGGTCGGCTGTTTTTGAAAGCGGATTTCCGGTATCTCCGAATTGACCATCATGTTGTCTACGGCCAGGGCATTTAATGGAAGGGCGACCATCAACAGCCAGAATATTCGCATCCTCATCACTCCGTGTTCTTCTCTAAAGGAATGCGTTTTCCATTATGCCGGCACATGCCGGCATCCAGAAGTGTCACCTGACAAAGGCCTGTCTTCGGGATCCTGTCCGGTATGACTCGCATTGGGGTGAAAAACTCCCCAGGCTGCCGAATTTTTTGGAAAAGAGGGCCTAAGATGTCAAGAGATCAGCGGTTCGCCTGTGTGTTATCCGGAAAGGTTCCATTTACAGCGTTATCGATGTTTCGTTTTCACTTTGCCTTGTCGGTTCCGTATAAGCCTGAGATTTTGCTTTATCCGCTGTCCGATTTTTGGGCAACCAGGTGGATCACATTCCCAGGGTTGCAGATCCAAAATCCCGCGAATCCCTCGGGCAGCGGTTCGATTTCGTCCCGACGAACGATATCCTTTTTATTCAGGTGTTCGGCAGCCTCCTCGATATCGTCTGCGACGATCTCCAGTCAGATCTCCGCCTGGCTGAGATGATCCACCCGGTCCAACCAGAGGCTCTGGGCCCCAAACTCGACGACGACACTGGCTTCATGGTTTTCGGCAATGGGTAATCTCAGGATGTCTCTGTAAAAGGCGACTGTCTGTTCAAACACGTGCGGAGGCAGTTTCATCGCGATGTTTTTACCTCCCGTGAATTCCGGTTGTGTGTGAGCACTCATCGTTTTTCTCCATTCGGTAGGCCGGTGACTCTTTTGCCGGTTAGATCTCTTGAAGTATCCAAATCAGGGTTTTTTCAGATGTAATCAAATCTTTTCTTGGATTTGATCCGTTTTCCATATTGTCGAATCCAGTTCAATTCTTCCGGCGTCAAAATCCCCTGCTGCATCGCTCTAAAATTCATCATCAGTTGCTCCCTGTTTTTCGGTCCGGTCAGCACCAAGTGAATATGAGGATTTGACAAAACGAATCTATAGCAGAGTTCAGGCGTCAGGGGAGGGATCGTCGCCTCTTCGTTGCTGCCCGGCCATGGAGCCGTTTCTATCCCTTTCACGGGGGTTATTAACTGCTGCCAAGCCAACGCCGTATAACTGACAACCGCAGGGTTCCGTTTTCTTAAATACGGGAAGATATCCTCCTCTGCTCCAGTGTGCTTGGCATTATAGCGGATCATTAGCAGATCGATCTCTGAATCGAGGGCTAGCTGACCAGCCCGTTGTCTGTCGTGAATGCTGGTGCCCACAGCCTTGATCTTACCTTCCTGCTTAAGTTTCAACAATGCATCGACAACACCCTGACTGTAAATGGAGGTCCGTCCAAGCCACCCGAGTATGAATATATCCAAATAATCGGTATTTAATTTACGCAGGGCGTTTTCAATACTCCGGCGTACCTGCCGGCCGAAGAAGCCCCAGCCAAGTAGCGCCACTACATTTTTCTCTCTGTTTTTTCTGATTACTTCCTTAATGCCTTCGGTAACTTTTTTAAAACTGGCGCCCCAGACCCAGTAATTGGCACCCCGTTCTGCAGCCCATTCGATATCAGAAGAACCTATCCCATAATTGCCGGCAATACCCATTCTGAATACCCGCTTCTCAATCACAGGTAACATCCTGAAGGAAAAATCACTTTGAATCCTGTCGTGTTCCGTGGTCATTGAAGTTCTCTATAAATGTCCTGAATATTCGAAATCCCACGTTTGGTGCCGTCGAATGCCCCAAGTCAGCCGGGCGTTTTGGGAGTCGGCTGAATTAGCCGTGTTCGGGGAGATTTGCAATACGCGATGATAAACGCATCATTTTCAAAATCTCAGTGATAAGCAGCTGAGTCCACCATCGACGTTGCGAAACTCTGATGTATCGATGACAACCGTCTCCCATCCGGCAGATTCTATCAGGGCCTTTGTCTTGGGAAAACCATGAGGTACCAGCACTCTTTCGTTTATCCATACCGAATTGGCCGCGTAAGCTTCATCACTGCTGACTTCTAATTGTTCGAACAATCGGAATTTTGGTTCCTTGCGAAATTCTTTGGTTAACAACAAGCAATTATTTTCGATATAGCTCGACCCGGTCTTAAGGTGAAGCGCTTCATTTACATTAATTGTGATGCCATTCATTCCATAGTGCCGCAGGATTCTACGCATCTGATTGGCACCCGCTTCATTGGTGCGGCCCGACAGGCCGATATAAAAATCATTCCCAACCATCATGATATCACCACCTTCAACGGTACCCGGTGGTTTGATCGTTTCAACCCTTTTATAACAATCAGCAATGGTATCTCGTATAATGGCGACTTCACCCTTTCTCGATTCCGCGCCGGGGTTTGTGAGAACAGCACAATGGGGTGTCAGGAGAGCGGTGTCTTCAACAAAAGCAGAATCGGGATATCGTTCATCTGCGGGCAACACGGTGACTTCAAGGCCACAGTATTTCAAGGCCTTGATGTATTCATGATGTTGTTCCAAAGCGTTGTTGTAGTCCGGTTTTTCCAAATTGGATGATGTTAATCCTTTGTTCATATTCCGACACGGCGTGCGTACAATAGCCCTGGTAAATTTCATTTCTGATGCGGTTTTATTTACCATAACGAAAAAATAATCCTACTCATTATTTTCAATCATCCCAACGTCTGCAAATAAGCCGCGTGCCAAATGCATTCCGAATCTGCACGCATTTTACGGAAAACCGCCCAGTTTCCACAGAATTTGTAGGGCGATCCGAAGCGGGTTTACGGGCTATTATTCCCTTCATACCCGCCAGGGTGTCAACACCTCGAATCGTCCTTCACCGATGGCGGTCCATGATCTTATCAACGACGAGAAAGGCCCGGCTTATATCAAAAACCGATGTCCCAGGTTTCTGATAATGGGCCGGGCCGAATATTCTAAATGCGGATTCGGTTCTGAACCGAGCGGTTCCTTATCCGTTAATATTTTTTATCAAGTCGGTTGCCTCTGCTTCCGTTCGTACGACAAACATATCATAATGCCTGTCATCGACGCCAAAGAGATTTTGAAACATGCGGGCAACTCCGTAGTGGATGTCATCTTCGCCGATAAATATCGTACATTTAATGTTCTTCTTGACTTTCATTTCTTCGTATTGTCCGGGAATTTGTAGTGCGTCGTTCGATGAAAAAAGGTAGTTTTCCACGTTATCGAAATGAACGACCTCGATTACCCCCGAATGGATCTCAATATCTTTCGCCACCTCGTTGAAATAGCTGACGATATCGTCGATTAAAAGGTCGCCATAGGGACAGGTGTGAATAATACGCAATTCCGGGTTATATTCGTATTTTACCGGCAATTCGGGCTCCCCTGGCGTCTTTGTGTCTTGGCGAGAAACATTTGGTTCGTGCACTCCCGTTGTATGTCATCGACTCGACGGGTGCGCCACTTCACATTCTAGCAAGCAAACCTTGGGCCATATTAAAATCATTTAGATTACGGATAGATAGATAGATGCACACATCCAGACTGCACATTTTATTGTGCACAGTGCACAATAAAATGTGCAGTCGACGGACGGAATTTTAAACCAACATTTCTGCAAACGGAACATATTTATGACCACCACTATAATGGCTCATCGTGTTGCCCTGATTTCCATGGCGAGATGCTCGGGTGGGAAGACGACCACTTTTTCGTCGTGTCCTTTTTCAAAATAATTGACATCGCTGGTGCCCCATGGCGGTATAATGACCCGTGGCATAATGCGGGCCTGGACCCACATGCCCGGTTCTCCTGTTCGGCTGAGAAGGAGGGTCATGTTCAGATTGTCCAGATTCAGGCGATGGAAGCAGGACAGGGTCCGGACGAGCCCCTTCAGAAACGATGCCCACGCACTGTTTTCGACGTCATCGATAGATTTTAACTCCCGAAAGAGCACCAGTACTTCTCCAAAGATGCCTCCCGGGCTGAAGCTTGCCAGAAACTCCACCTTGCCCTCGGAAAACATGTACCGTTCTTTTGCCTTCTTCTCAAAATCGAGCAGGCTGGCCCAGAAGCTGGTATGGTTCCGCTTCTGAAAGGCGGCGCTTTCTGAAATGAGATGCTGTTGAAACGTCGTTGGCTCCGGGTAGGCCACCACCTGAAAATGTGGATGAAAGAGGCTCCCTCCGGCGGTCGGCATATAATTCCAGTTGATCGAGTAGTCGGTGATGGCCGGATCATAGGCGTAGAGCGCGTCGAACCATTTCAGGCTGGCTTCCAGGGGATCGGCAAGCACGTCGGTGGTGAGCCGGTCCATGGGGATGTAATGATCCGGGGCGAAAATCGCCACGCCACAGAAACTGCAGTAGGGGAACGCGTTCGGGATAACCACTGATTTCCCATGGCGAAGGCGGCCGCCGGCAATGATCTCATCCGGAAACATCGGGGTCCTTGTCTCGATGCGTTCCGGGCAGAACGGGCAACTTTTTTTTGCCTCCGCGATGAGATCCAGGGGATGGGAAGGCTCGGGGACCTTTAATCGAAACGGCAGAATACGGGACACGCGCCCTGTGAACCGGTCGGTGCGAACTTCGATGGGCACCGTTTTTTCGTTGAAGCCGTCGTTAAAATCCCGAATGCGGGTTTCGGAACGCTGCGTAATGAAAATGTCTTTCATCGCATCACCCATCCCTATAAGTGATTAACGCTCGGGTTGAAAATTTGTTTCAATTGAATCTGTGGGAGTTTCCCTGATCTGAATCCGTGACGTTTTCAAAATTTTCGGGAAAAAGAAGAGTTCAAACCTTGCCCCCTCTCCTTGCCTCTCCCACCAGGGGAGAGGAATTTGGCAGAGTAGCCGCGGAGAGCCCCTTTGTGCATAGTCGTGTTACCGGACAAAGCTAGGACGCAATAGATTCACAGCGAAGATCACAACAAGCATGAAGAAAAATATTCGTAAAATCGCAAGGCGATTTTACTTGTAGATACGCGGCACGCGGGCCATGATGGACGACACCACTTCATAATTGATGGTGCCCTGTTCCGCAGCGATGTCATCCGCGAGAATTGCCTCGTTTTGTTGCCGGCCGATGATGACGACTTCGTCCCCCAACTGAACTTCCGGAATATGGCCGACGTCCAACATGGTTTGATCCATGCAGACACGCCCGGCAATCGGTGCTTTGCGTCCACGGACCAGCATATTCCCCCGATTGGACAGCAGTCGACTGTAGCCGTCGGCATAACCGACGGCTACAGTGGCGATGATGGTCGGCGCCGGTGCTTCCCAGGTGGCTCCGTAGCTGACCTTGAAACCGGCATCGACGGACTTCACATGAACAATTTTTGCTTTGAGGGTCATGGCCGGTATCAGTCGAAGGTCGGTAAGATCCATATCGGCAGATGGCGGCAGGCCGTAAAGGGAGATGCCGGGGCGCACCATGTCAAAATGCGCTTCCGGCAGTTCTATGATGGCCGCGCTGTTGGCGGCGTGGCAAACGGGGAACTCGAGACCGGCCTGTTGAAGATCCGTTAAAAACGCTCTGAATTCCTCCAGCTGATACCGGGCATAGGATTTATCCGCACTGTCTGCCGTGGCAAAGTGGGTGTAGATCCCTTCAATTTCCAGCCCCGGCAGCCGTGAGATTTCCAGCACTTCCTGGACTGCGGGTAACTTCTGATGTTTCGGGCGGAGGGAATCCGGCAATATGCCCAGGCGTCCCATTCCGGTATCCACTTTCAGATGGATGCGGATCGTTTCACCCCTGGAGTCGGCCGATTCAGAGTATGCCATTGCAGAGGGCAGGTCATAGAGCGTGGCAGTCAGGTCATGGGCTGCGAGCTGAGGGGCCAGTGACGGGGGCGTGCGACCGAATATAAGGATCGGGACCTCAAAACCGGCATCCCGAAGGGCAAGAGCCTCCCCGATGCGGGCGACCCCGAGACAATCGGCGCCGTTTGCCAGTGCCGTGCGTGCAACGGCCTCGGACCCATGCCCGTAAGCGTTGGCCTTGACCACCGCCATGATCCGAGCGTTGGCACGGGTTATCCGGCGGAGTTCCCGAACGTTGCTGGCAATGGCATCGAGGTCTATTTCTGCCCAGATCGTAGGTTCCATGATGACATGTCCGGACTTGGTGTGCCGGGTAAAGTTACTTCAGTGCCGCATCGATGGACGTGTATTTGAGTCCAAACGCATCCACTTGTAAACGGTTTCCCCCGACACATGTCGACCTTCGCCATATATCGGATAATGTTCGGAAAAACAATATCAAACCCCGTACCATATGGGCGGTACAACGCTTCCGGTGAGACCCCGGCCGCCAGGATGCGGTTATCATGATGCCGGCAGATGGTGCGTCAACGCGCCGTTCCCCCAATCCGGGGAGAAAATTCATACGGGCAAAAATAACAGTTTTTAGCTATCATTAGACGGTTATCTGTCTCGTATTGAAATTGAATTCGATGCGCCTATGTTATTTCCATACAAAAAACAAAACAACAAATTGAAAACATATTGGAGGTGCATCATGGCTGAAATTCAAAATTACATTGAAACCGACGCTGAAAGAGAAGAAGGACATGTGGACACTCGCAGCCGGAACTTTGAGTGTGACAATGCGGACCCGTCCTTAGGTTGTAACATGGGAATCGACGTCCAAGGGTAGTGAAAATTTGCTGACCTATACTCACTTATAAAAAATATGAGGTGATATCATGGCGAACACACAAGATTACTTTGAGACCGACCAGGAAAGAGACGAAGGACACGTAGATACCCGAAGCCGGAACTTTGAGTGTGACAATCCGGACCCCGCCCTGGGTTGCAATATGGGAATTGATGTACAGGGTTAATGATGGAGTCCGATCTCCAATATAATTGCAGACTACTTAATTCCGATCAACCAGTTATGAGGTGATATCATGGCGAATAATCAAGATTACGTCGAGACCGACCAGGAAAGAGAAGAGGGGCATGTGGACACTCGGGAAAAGAATCAGGAATGTGAAACTCCAGATCCCGCCCTTGGCTGTGACCTTGGCATCGATGTTCAAGGCTAAATTAAAGGTCGTGAAATCTTTTCAGTAAGCTGAAACTTCGACCTCTACCTGCTACTATAGCTCTACCGAACAGACTCTATGCGGAATTGCCAACGGAACCTGTTTCTCTGAAAAGATTTCACATTTAGTAAAAAAGGCAATGCCTGTTCCGGCATTGCCTTTTTTATTTAGATTGAGCCTTCTTGTCCGACCAGAGATTGAGTTTGAGGGGAAAATTTAAGTAGAGACAGCAAGATATTTGAATAGAAGCTATTACCTATTTTCAAATCGCCCACTTTCTGAAAAGATTTCATGCAATAAATGGGCTAAGTGGAATCATCCGTATAGGGCTTCCCACACTCCTTACACGTGCCATCGGGTCCGATGACCCCGATGCAATTGCCATCACTGCATAGCTTCCTCCGGCTCCAGTCGTCGTCATCATCTGATTCTTGGGGATCTCCGGCCAAGGCGTCTTCTGGTTCCGGCTCAGATTGGGACACATCTTCGGTTTCGGGGGTTTGCACCTCTACTTCCGGCAATTCTCCCTCGTAGGGCGTGCCACACTCTTTGCATCGGCCATCCGGGCCGATGACGCCAATGCAGCTTTCATCGCTGCACAGAACCCGGCGTTTCCAGTCCTCGTCAGTCAGCGGCGGCTCATCCGGAGCGTCTTCCGATACCCCGCTGTCATGTGCGTCATCCTTTGGATTTTCACCATTCTCTTCGCGGTTCTTTTCACCTTCCATGGATAGCTTCACCTCACTTGTGGGTATAACAGGGGCCAAAATTTCAAGTGCTTGATATATAATCTTTGTATGAATTTTTTTGGTTCTTCTCCACTTTAGTTGCAGAAAAGGGTCCAAGGATTCAAGGGTTCAAGGGTTTGTTTTCTAAATAAAATCGTACAACGATTTAATACAATGCGACGATGTCGCTTATTGGACAGAAGGCATGTCCTCCGGCAGTTTGGCGGGAAACATTCCCGTCCGTACTATCCTGTTGGCTGGAATTTCCGCTTGGCTCCAGAAAACTGCAGGGATTAGGTTAATGGGGTCTTTAGGCATTTCACCCGACCCCTTGGATCCTCGAACCCTTGGACCCGACGATTAGTATTTCACTCGACCCCTTGAATCCCTGGTCGCCTTCGGCGCCGCCATAGGTTTATCCGCCTCAGGCGGGCGGGTAAACCCTGGTCGCCTCCGGCGCTGCCAAAGGCAGGTAAACCTTGAACCCTAATAAAAGTGTGTATCAACATCGGGGTCGGAAGTCATGGGATTTTGAGGATAAAAGCAATACCGGCATTGTTCTATTACCGGATCACCATGACCGGACACGGAGCGGCTCTGAGCACCCTGTGAGTGACACTTCCCAGAAAAAGCCCCTCCAGGTCACTCAATCCCCGGGAACCGATGATGATCAGATCGCACTTTTCGTGCCTGGCCACATTCGGAACAGCTTCTCGGGGCGGGCCTTCCATGATGCGCTCAACATAGGGGACACCCTTTTCATCGAAGAGTTTCCGAAAGGGGTCGAGAAGTTGGTCGGCGTCTTTCATTATCCTGTTGACCGCCTTCTGGTAATACGGTTCCCCGAGGATCCCCGGAAACGGCTTGTGGCAGTGGGTTAAAAAGATCTCGGCCCCGGACATGCGGGCCAGCTCTACGGCATATTTCGCAGCATTCATGGAGTGATCGGACCCATCCACCGGGACCAGTATTCGTTTTATATCGACCATGTTGCCTCCGTTTCGTGCCAAATTCGGGTGACACGCAATATCAGATCAACCTTTAACCAAATCGGTGATCATACCAACTCCAGTGCGCACGCCATGGATACCCCACCACCACCGCAGAGCGTCGCCAGACCCAGCGTGCCATCCCGTTTTCTGAGGGCATATATAAGCGTTACCATAATTCGGCAACCGGTGGCGCCCACGGGGTGTCCCAGTCCGATGCCGGAACCGTTGACATTTGTAATGTCCCGATTCAGTTTGAGTTGCCGTTCACACCCGATGTACTGGGCGGCAAACGCCTCGTTTATTTCAATGAGGTCAAAGTCCGGAATGGAAAGCCCGCTGCTACGGAGCAGGTTCTCCACAGCCGGAACAGGCGAAAGCCCCATGACCGAAGGATGGCATGCCCCCCGGGCCGTGGCCCGGATTCTGGCCAGTGGCGTCAGGCCGAGCTCTTTGGCTTTTTCGGCAGAGGCGATGATCATACCCGCAGAGCCGTCATTGATTCCGGCGGAATTGCCTGCCGTGACCTTTCCGATATCCGGCACAAAGACCGGGGGAAGTTTCTGCAGCTGTTCGAGGGTCAGTCCGGGCCGGAAATGTTCATCGGCGTTAAAAACGAGCGGCGCCTTCTTTTTCCGCGGAATTTCCATGGGGACGATCTCGTCCCGGAAGTCACCGTCCCGGGTGGCCCGTTCAGCGTTGTTGTGACTGCGCAGGGCGACCTCGTCCATTTCTTCCCGGCTGATGTCCAGATACTGCGCGACGAATTCGGCGGTGTCGCCCATGATGTAAGGTTTCCCGATGTAGTGGCTGAGAGGCGGTTGTGTCTCATCGACGGGGCCATCCTCCGGATGCGGGATAATGCGTGATCCACAATACAGTGCATGGATCATGGCATCGACAAACACCTGGTCCTGGAGCCGGCAGCCCCATCGTGCCGATGGAACGGTATAGGGTATGCCGGACATATGCTCCACGCCACCGGCCAATATCACGTCGGCCATACCCGCCTGTATCATGGCCATTCCGGAAATAACGGCTTCCATACCCGAGATACACACGCGGTTGATGGTAACCGCCGGTACCGTATCCGGGATTCCGGCAAGCAGGGCCCCGACCCGGGTGACGTTCAACGCATCCGCCGGCTCCACGCAGTTTCCATAGCGGACATCGTCAATGATTGCAGGATCAATGCCGGCCCGGCGGACGGCTTCTCTCATAGTAACGGCTGCAATTTCCGACGCATTGCTGTCGCGAAGAGACATGCCGAATTCCCCGATAGCGGTGCGGCATGCTGAAACGATAACCACGTCTTTCATGGCGGTACTCCTCTCTGAAATGAGGTTTGCCGGTTGGCCAGTTTACCGGTTTAGCCGGTTTGCCGGTTTGCCGGTTTGCCCGTCAGCCCGTTTGAAATCAGGAGTGATGGAGTACTGGAGTGTTGCAACTAGTCCTGTTAATCCATCACTCCACCACTCCAGTACTCCATGCTGTTGAATTCTGTACCCACCATCCAGCCCGCAAAGGGGCGGTAAGCATCCAGAACCCAGCATCAATACTATTTCATGGGCAGCAGTTCCATTAGCAGGGCAGCATTGCTCAGGTTCCCCTCAATCTGCACACTGCCCTCGGTATAGGCCGTCACCGGATTTAATTTCCCGTTCAGCAACCGGTTGAAATCAGCCCCTGAAAGCACCAGGGTGCAGTCGGGTGCATCCTCCTTACCTTCCAGAAACTGGCATCCGTTCCCATCGATGCGGAGTTGCCAATCCGGATGCGGCATGTCCGTCAGCCGCAATTGATAGCGCATTCCCCGACCGGCGAATCTGCCGAGATCCACACGCTGGGCCAATTGAGACACCGCTGCCAGAATCTTTTCCTGCAGGTCCGCACGATCGTCACCCGAGCTGTCGGATACCCCCGGTTGTATCGGAAGTTCAAATTCAAATCGGCCGTTGTCCAGAACGGTTTCCCCGGATTCCGTATTGATGGTTTTCCAGACCGCTTTTTCCGTGCCGGTTTTCCAGATCCGGGTGGCGATCGAAACTCCGGGATATAATGGACGGGAGAATCGGCAAGCCAGCCGGCGAACCCGTTCCGGAGCGCCTGGAGTCAAGGCCCGGATCAGCGCCCGGCAGGCAAATCCGAGCGTTCCCATACCGTGCATGATCGGCCGATGAAATCCGGCGGCTTTGGCGAACTCCGGGTCGGCATGAAGAGGGAAAAGATCCCCGGTCAATCGGTAGAGCAGCGGCTGATTCTCCAAAGGGCGGTCGTTCACAACCTTGTCGGGATCGCCGGCAGGGAATACAAAGGCCGGGGCGGATACGTTCGCTCCCCCGAAACCACCATCCCGGCGGGCAAATATGGTGAATTCGCTGTTACACAGACGTTTTCCATTGGAATGCCGGGTTTCACTCCCGGCGACAATGACCGCGCCCTTTTTCTTTCCCTTGTCAAAGATCCCTGTGACGGCGCCGTTGGTCGTCAAGACCCCCTTCGAAGGAATGGGTCCGTGGAAGGTCAGATCCTGTTCACCGTGGAGCACCCCTTTTGGGTCGGCCCCGGATTCGGTGCCGATGCGCCAGAAAAAATCGAACATGGCGGCCATGGTAAATGTGGGCAGCACTTTCAAACGGGCTTCATAGCAAAACTCCAGCTCTGAAAACCCGGCGCCCACAGCCAGGCCATACAGCACCGTATCTTTCCACGAGTATTCCCGGGTCAGCGGTCCGATCGGTTTTCCAACGGCTTCCAGATTCAGAGCCATATTCTTATAGTTTCACTGTATTGCTTAATTAACAGTTACCATTTCCAACCCAAATCTGTCCGATGAGGGCCTTTCCGTAATTTAAATTCGAATATCAAAGCACGAATCTCGAAACAAACCAATAAATTTGAATGAACAGAAATCTTATATCGATAGATTTAGGACTTTGTTTTTTTTTACCTTGTTTCGAATTTCGGATTTCGTGCTTCGATATTTTTAGAAGGTACCCCCTACAAGAGGTCCTTTGGATCTGTCGAATTCTCAAAAAGAACTCTGGGACTCGATTCTAAAAGAGGTGTGTGTATTTGCTTTTAATATACTCCAGGAGACGGTCCCCCACAGCCAGGCCGATATCGATAAACTCCGGGCCATAGGTTTTACCGGTGTCACTGTGGAAAGAATCCCGAATTTCAGACAGCCGACGGATCCCCCTCGGGTATCGCTTTATAAAATCACCCAGCGGGATGCAGTGATAGTCCACCATATCCCAGACTGTATGGTAAAAGTTGTCCGGACCCCATCGAAACTTATCGGCATCATACAGGGTATCGGCCAGCAAATTGCCCTCAGGGGTTGCAATTTCAACCGGGTCCTTGAATGCCTCATGATTCCGAATGGCCATACAGACATCCTCGATCTCTTCGGCGGCCAACCTGAATGCACTCAGTACCTGCTTTGCGACCTCTGCGCCACGAATGGCATGGTCGTCCTGTTTCCGCACAATGTCGTGGAGGAGACCGGCACACTGGGCCAGGCGCACCCGCCTGAAGGTATATGCCTCCGGATAATCCGCCCGGTTGCCTTCCAGCAGCATGATGGCCCCGGCATCCAGGGTCACTTTAACCGAATGCTCCAACCCATGCCCGAAGTCGTTTTCGATGCGACCCGCAACGATGTCCCGAAGTTCGGATACCACCGGGTCGCCATCGAAGAAGGCTTTTGAAAAGTCGACTGCTTCGGCATGATCCGTATAAAACACGGGGGTCGGCAAGGAAGCGAGGATTTCCCGGGCTTTCGCCCTTAAATGGATATATGTGTCATCCATGGCGGAATCCCCTCAGAGCGGGCTCTGTTGCGGAAAAAGAATCGGCGGCCGGCTTGTGGCCGACCGCCGGCAAGGTGTATACCGCACAAAGGGTAGACGAAGAATCAGGATCGAGATAGGTCTCCTATGGTTCCGCAGACCTTCCAGATACCGTTGTCGTTTATCAGGTCGATTTCATGATCCACATGGTGGGTATCCCCAATGCGGAATATACTGGCCACCCAGGTAAAGACCGGATTTATTTCCTTGCGCACAATTCCGGTCAGATGGATTTTTGCCGTCGTATTGTCTACGCTGAGGGTCTCTGTCTCGATGTGATAGAGCTTCTGTTTCATCCACGAAACATCAAAACCGAGTTCCCGGGCTTCTTCAGTTTTGGCATAGATGAACTGCTCCACAACGTCGACCTCGTCTGCGGTCAGCAGATCCTCACAGATTCGATCGGCCATATCCGGATCAAGGCGATAATAGGCTTTTGAAAATTCAACGGCGGCCTTGGTGGGTGATTCGGCACTTCCGGCAAAGGCAAATACCACTTGAAGAAACATGGCAATAACAAACACCATCGCCCACGTCGTGCTCCCAGATTTTTCCGACATACAAGGTACCTCCTTTTTTCATTTTCCCGACCTCCGATACCACGGTTTCGCCGTTAAGACAAGGGCTTAATCGGTTGACCGATGAGGGTATATGCGCTATTTGTTCGTTATACAATAATAGTTACGGTTGAAGACCTCCTGCCTTATAGAAATCACGGCTTCGCGAAAAAGAGGGGACCATGTTCACGCCATTGAAAAGGGTCCGCTTCCAACTTGGCCCCAAATTGATTCTCACCGTGGGCGCCACCCTGTTGATCTCCATCTCGACCTGGGCATTTCAACATTCAATATCAGAGAGATACACTGACCCAGGGCATCATAAACGATTCGGATCGTCTCAGTGAAACCATTATGCTGGGCACCAATTACGCGATGATGCTCAACTCAAGGGACGATATTACCCAGATCATCCAGAATATCGGCCGGCAGAAAGATATCCAATCTATCCGGATCTATAACAAGGAAGGGCAGATCAAGTTTTCAAACCACGCCGACGACGTGGACCGCACCACAAACATCAAGGATGAGGCCTGCTACATCTGCCACCGAACAGAACCTCCCATTGCACAGCTCAGTCTGGCCGAGCGAACGCGGATTTATACATCCCCCGAAGGTTATCCGCTTTTGGGTATTATCAGCCCGATCGTCAACGAGCCCGGTTGCGCCGCCGATTGTCATATCCATCCAGAGGATAAAATCATCCTGGGGGCCCTCGACGTGGTGGTGTCGCTGGTGGATACCGAACAGAAAATCATCCTGTTCGAAAAGTGGATGATCATCTTTGGCGTCTTTCTGTTTATCATTACCTCCACGATCATTTTTACCTACGTGTTCCATTTTGTGCATCAGCCGATTCAAAAGTTGATTGAGGGCACGCGGCGTATCGCCGAAGGGGCCTATGGGACGAAAGTGGATGTACGCCATGCTGATGAAATCGGTGAATTGGCCGAGACCATGAACATGATGGGCCATGAAATCGGAAAAAAACAGGCCGAACTGAACCGTCAGCGGGATGAATATCAACACCTGTTCGAGGTGGTGCCTTGCCTGATTACGGTGCAGGATAAGGAATACCGGCTTCTCCAGTATAACAAGGAATTCCAGGATACCTTTGATCCCAAGCCGAACGACTATTGCTACCACGCGTACAAGGGGCGGGAGAACAAATGCGACGTCTGCCCGGTGGAAAAGACGTTTCTGGACGGGGCATCCCACTACAGCGAGGAGTCCGGGATCAACAAAGACGGTTCCACTACCCACTGGATCGTCAGGTCATCCCCCCTGCGAAACGACGATGGCGAGGTGGTGGCGGCGATGGAAGTGAGCCTCGATATTACCCCCCGCAAGCGGCTCGAAGAAGAGCTCAAGAAATCCGAGCAGAAATATTATGCGTTTTTCAGCAACATTCCGAATCCGGTATTTGTTCTCGATATGGAGTCTCTTCAAATCCTGGACTGCAATGAAAGTGTGACGGTCGTTTACGGGTACACCAAAGAAGAAGTGATCCGGCGATCCTTTCTGGATTTTTTTCGGGATGACGAGCGCGATGTGTATCGCCCCAAACTCAGCGGGGCTCATGTACTGGATCAGGTGACCCATATCAGCAAAGCGGGCCGCCAAATTTTCGTGAATATCCGTATTTCACCTTCCGAATAACCTGGATCAAAAAGTGTTCCTGGTGACCACCAGCGACATTACGCATCGGCTGGAAACGGAGCAGCAGCTCATCCAAGCCAGCAAAATGGCGACCCTCGGCGAGATGGCCACCGGCGTGGCCCACGAACTGAATCAGCCCCTGTCCGTCATCAAAACCGCCAGCACCTTTTTAATCAAGAAGATCGACAGGAAGGAGCAGGTCCAGGATAACATTCTCTTTACGTTGTGCGAAGAGATCGACAGCCATGTGGATCGGGCCACCAAGATCATCACCCACATGCGGCAGTTCGGGCGCATGTCTGACATGAAACTCGAAAAGGTCCAAATCAATGACATCCTGAAAAGCGCGTATCAGTTTTTCAGTCAGCAACTCAAGGTCCGTGGGATCACTGTGGGTTGGCATATCCAGGAGCATCTACCTGAGATCATAGGAAATCCGGACAGGCTGGAACAGGTGTTCATCAACTTGCTGATCAACGCCCGGGATGCCATCGAGGAGAAATACACGGGGATGGAGTACCGACCCGACGATAAGGTGATTTCTATTAAAAGCTATGCCGAAAACCATCAGGTCCTCGTGGAGGTCAGCGACACGGGCGCCGGTATCCCGAAAAAAATAACAGACAAGATTTTCGAGCCATTTTTCACGACCAAGGACGTGGGCAAAGGTACCGGTCTCGGTCTCTCGATCAGTTACGGAATTCTAAAAGAGATCGGCGGCGACATTCAAGTGGTTCCGGGGCCGACACAGGGCGCCCGCTTTATTCTGTCGTTTCCGATACCCCAGGCGAATGACTCAGACCAAACTGCTGCTGGTTGACGACGAAGAGGGCATCCGAAAAGTCCTCAACATCTCGCTTCAGGACATCGGCTACCGGGTGTTTCTGGCAAAAGACGGGAGCGAAGCCCTCGAGCTGTTTCGGAAGGAGGAGCCGGCCATTGTCCTGACGGACATCAAGATGCCGGGCATGGACGGGGTCGAACTGCTGCGCCGGGTCAAACGGGAACGGCCGGATACCGAGGTGATCATGCTCACCGGCCACGGGGACATGGATCTGGTGGTCAAGAGTCTCAAATATGAGGCCACCTACTTTATTACCAAGCCGGTGGACAACGTTATTATGGAAGCCGCCCTGGAACGTGCGGAAAAGCAGATCGATTCGCGCCGGAAGCGGGAGACGCGTATTGCGCAGCTCGAACATATGCTGGCAGAGGCGATGAACGGGGTCGAACCGGAATCGCCGCCGCCATCCGCCGCCTCCCGTATCGTCCGGGAAGTTGGACGGCTGGCCCTGCGGCTGAAGATATCCCTCCTGGCTATGGATCAGGCCATTGCCGAGGGAAATATCCGGAACATGCCGGTGATTTACACGGCACTCCAAGAGATTTTCGAACGGATGAACGTCCTTGCCAAAAAAGGATGACATGCACGATACCCTGATCCGATACAATCAGCTGGGGACCATATTCGACCACCTGGCACTGGGCGTGGTGATCCTGTCGAAGGACCGTAAGATCCTGTCGATCAACCGGGCCGCCGAAATGCTGACCGGACGGGAAGCATCCGCCGTTGTCGGGAAATACTGCTATAACGAATTTCTGAACTACCTCTGCGGGGGAAAATGTAAATTCCTGGAAGTCGGCGAGATGGGTGAGGAGACGGTCTGCTCGGAGATCGATATCAGCGATCACACCGTCGGCCCCCGGAGCATCACCAAGATCGAATCTCCGATTTTCGACGCCGGCAACGAGTTCGTCGGTTGCATCGAGGTGTTTCAGGATCACACCGCCTTTGAAAAGCTGCTTCAGCGGGTCAAGTTCGACGACCGGCGCCTGAAAATGATTCTTAACAACCTCGACATCGGCGTGCTCACGGTCGACCGCGCGGGACACGTGACCTTTTTTAATACCATGGCGGAGGCAATAACGGCATATCCCCGGGCGGAGGTTCTCGGTAAACCGTGCACCACTATTTTTCCCATCAATTTCTGTAAAGATGTCTTTGAGCTGAAACAATCCGTAGAGGATGTATACGCACCGAAGCGCCTCACGACCGACGTCGTCACGCGGGACGGCCGCCGGATTCCCATCGAGGCTACATGCATGGGCCTGCGGAACGAGGAGGGACGGGTCGTCGGTGGCCTGACGACAATTTCGGACCTTTCCCTCAAGCACCAGCTCCATCAGGTCACCCGTGAACGCTATACCTTTTACGACATGGTCGGCCGGGACCCGGCCATGCAAAACCTTTTTGACATCGTCCCGGTTATTGCGGCCAGCGAGGCCACCATCCTCATCGAAGGCCCGACCGGAACCGGGAAAGACCTGGTGGCCAAAATCATACACAATGCCAGCGGGCGGGCCGACAAACCCCTGGTGAAAGTCAACTGCGCCGCCATGCCGGACAACCTCCTCGAATCCGAAATGTTCGGTTACGCTAAGGGGGCGTTTACCGGTGCCGAGCGGGACAAACCGGGGCGTTTCGAACTGGCAAACCACGGGACCATATTCCTGGACGAGATCGGTGATCTGCCGCTCTCGCTCCAGGGAAAACTGCTGCGGGTGCTGGAAGACAGAGAATTCTATCCGCTGGGCAGCCGGAAAACGACCCGGGTCGATGTGCGCATCATTTCGGCGTCAAACCAGGGACTTAAGCGGCTCGTTTCCGAAAAGCGGTTCAGGGAAGATCTGTTTTTCCGGCTCAACGTCATGCAGCTGGAACTGCCGGCGCTAAAAGAACGGCGGGGGGACATCCCCCTTCTGATTTCTTACATCCTCAAAAAGCTGTGCAACACCCGGGAGACCCGGGTCCGGAATATTTCCGAAGAGGCCATGGGAGTTCTGCTCAACTATGAATACCCCGGCAATGTCCGGGAACTGGAAAATATCCTCGAACACGCACTGATCATATGTCAGGGGGAGACCATCGATCGGAAACACCTTCCGGTGTCGCTGCTCAACAACCGGACCTATTATGCGGGCGGCGACGAAGCGGTGACCGACGCGGCGAGGCCCTATCGTGTCGATGGCGACGCCGATGAAAAGGAAAGGATCCGGACGGAATTGAATCGCTGCGGGTGGAACCGCGGGAAAACGGCCGCGAGTCTCGGCATGAATCGGACGACGCTCTGGCGGAAAATGAAAAAGTACGCAATCACCGGCTGAGAAATTGTCGGGATTATGAGTATTTGCTGCATAACAGCCTTTCTTGATTTTCATTAGGAGCTATGATAACCCGTTATGACTATTATAAATATTCGCATTTTGACCGAAAGCGGCAAACCACGCTCTGAAAGGAGAATCGCCCATGGAGGATCGGAGCAGTTGGGACTGGGAGGTCGGCACCAAACCGATTGCCAACCTGAACGACTGGAAAGGAAAATTTCGCTGGGTAGAAGAGCCATCTGCCGGTCCGGACGGTGAAAAGATTGCCGCTATTGTCAATCTGGACGAGGGGGAATTTCAGGTCTGTGTCAATGGCGAGCCGTGGGAAACGGTTTTCGAAAAAATCTGGCATCTCCGATTCAGCCCGGATGGCCGCCTGACCGCTCTGGTTTCCGAAATGGGTGAGTGGACCATGGCTATCGACGGCGACCCCTGGGAAGGAAGATTCGGATACCTGTGGGAGCCGCTCTTCAGCGCCGACGGCAAAAACATCGCCATATCGGTTCAGCAGGACATGGCCTACTGCATGGCGCTCAACGGGCAGCTCTGGGAGCAGACCTTTGTGAACATGACCAACACTGCCATAAGCCCCGACGGCACCCACACCGCTGCCGTTGTGCAGACAAAGAAGTTCGGGGAGGCGGAGATCCAAAAGTTCCAGGAAGGCTGCTTTTCGGTGGCCGTCGACGGAAAGCCCTGGGACCAGACGTTTGTCAATGTCTGGAACATGGCCTTCAATCCGGAAGGGGACAAAGTCGCCGCCGAGGTCCGGGTGAGTCTGTACGACTATACCATTTCCGTCAATGGAAAACCGTGGAACCAGACCTTTCCCTGCGTGTGGGAGCCGATTTTCAATCCCGCCAGCGGAGGCGCCGTGGCCCCGGTCCGGGTCCAGGGCAAATGGACACTGGCCGAAGACGGGCAGTTGATCTGGAGGGGCCGCTATGTCCAGCTCTGGCAGCAGAGCTACAGCCCCGACGGCCAGCGGCTGGCTGCGGTGGTCGCTCCGAAATATGGCCGCTGGACGGCCGCCGTGGACGATCAGCCCTGGTCGATGACATTCCAGGATATGGTCACGGACCTGCAGTTCAGCCCGGACAGCAAGCGGCTCGCAGCCCTTGGTAAAAACGGGCCGGCATGGAAAGTCAGCGTTGACGGGTCCGTGTGGCCTGATACATTCGACATGGTCTGGAAGCCGGTGTTCAGTCCGGACAGCACCCATCTGGCGGCCAAAGTCGAGCGAAACAGAAAATACACGATTTGCGTCGACGGCAAGATCTGGGCCAGGGAATGTGAGGCTGTCTGGGATCCGGTGTTCAGCCCGGCCGGCGACAAGCTGATGATCCGGGCAGTGGAGGACGGCCAATACAACCGATATGTCATACCGGTAACCGAAATCACCGGATAGGGGGAAAACATGCACGACGTGTATAACTTTGTCGCGGGTCCGCTGGTGTGGGTGGCATTTATCGTGTTTTTCGGCGGGTGGCTCTTTCGGTTGATCCGTATGTTTTCTTTGATCAATAAGAAAGAACCCTTTATTTACACTTACATGAGCTGGAAGTACAGTTTCCGGTCCATTTTCCGCTGGATGATCCCCTTTGCGACCACCAACTGGCGCCGCAAGCCGGTTCTGACCATCGTCACGTTCGCGTTTCACATCTGTCTGATCATCACACCGATCTTCCTTCTGGCCCACATCATCTTGTTTGACGAGGCATGGAATATCAGCTGGTGGTCCCTTCCGGAAGGATGGGCGGATGTCATGACGCTGATTGTCATCGGCTGTTGTATCTATTTTCTGGTTCGACGGCTGAAATCCCCTGAAGTCCAGTTCGTGACCTACCCATCGGACTACATCATCCTGGCCATTGTGGCCGCCCCATTTATTACGGGCTTTCTGGCGTATCACCAGTGGATCAATTATCAGCTCATGCTGATTCTGCACATTCTTGCCGGCGAGATCATGCTGATGGCGATACCCTTTACCCGGCTCAGCCACATGATCTTTTCACCGTTTACGCGGGCCTACATGGGGTCCGAGTTCGGCGGGGTGCGGCACACCCGAGACTGGTAACCCGAGATTACTCGAATCAGAGGAGACATCGAATCATGTCAGAACCTGCAAAGACGGACAGCCCCCAGGCTCCCGATATCGGTCTTTCGAGCGGCATCGCCCGCCTGACTCCGGAGAAAATCGAAAAGGTCATCAATGACGTGATAAAGGGGGAGACCGGAGCACGGCTGCACACCTATGTGGAAACATGCATTCATTGCGGCCTGTGCAGCGAGGCCTGCCACTATTATCTCTCCCACGACAACGATCCGCACTTTGCGCCGGTGGGAAAGGTGAAGCAGACCATCTGGGAGATGCTGCGAAAAAAGGGAAAGGTCTCTCCCGAATTCATGCAGCAGGCGGCACTGGTCGCCCACACCCAATGCAATCTTTGCAAGCGATGCGCCCAATACTGCCCCTTCGGCATCGACATCGCCTATCTGATGACGGTTGTCCGGCGCGTCATTCATAAACTGGGATGCACCCCGCAATACATCCAGGACACGGCCCACAGCCACTCGGTGATGCTCAACCAGATGTGGGTAAAGGGCGACGAATGGCCCGACACGCTCCAGTGGCAGGAGGAGGAGGCCCAGGCGGAAATCCCCACCCTTCGGATTCCCCTGGAGAAGGAGGGCGCTGACATCATGTACAGCGTCATCGCCCCGGAACCCAAATTTCAGGCCCAGCTGATCTACCAGGCGGCCGTGATCATGGATGTGGCCGGTGTGGACTGGACCATGCCGGCGACCACCGGATGGGACAACAGCGACATGGCCATGTTCACAGGCGATTACGAACTGATGGGCAGGCTGAAGCGGTCCCATTTCGAGACCGCCGCCCGCCTCAGGGTCAAACGCGTCGTTATGGGCGAATGCGGCCATGCCTTCCGATCGGTGTACGACATGGGCAACCGCTGGCTGGGCTGGCAGATGCCGCCAATCCCCATCGTCCATGCCATCGACTTTTTTTATGAGCTTCTGAAAGAAGGAAAAATAAAGATCGCCAAAAAATTCGACTCCCCGGTCACCCTGCACGATCCGTGCAACGTGGTGCGCGGTGCCGGTCTCGAGGAAAAAGCGAGGTACGTGGCACAGCAGCTGTGCGAGGAAGTTGTCGAAATGACACCCAACAGGGAACACAATTACTGCTGCTGCGCCGGGGGCGGGGTGATCAATTGCGGACCACCCTACAAGATGACCCGCATCCAGGGGAATCGGATCAAAGCCGAACAACTGTTTGCCGCAAAAACCCGGGGGGCCAGAACCCTGATCACCCCCTGTCACAACTGCCACAGTGGATTGCACGATATTGTGCATCATTACGGCGTTGGACTCGATATCAAGTTTTTCGGCGACATTCTCTATGACGTCATGGAAAAGCCCGAGTAACCATAAGGAGACCGCCCCATGAAAAAGGCTGCAATCCTCGTATCGCTCGTTTTGACTGTTTCGACCTTGCTCTGGGTCACCGCCTGGTCCCAGGAAGACATCGTCGTATTGGACGCCAGTGCATTTGAAAATTCCCAGCGACCGCCCTCCGTGTTTGTTCATGAGGAGCACAACGAGAAAGCCGAGATCGAAGACTGCAATGCGTGTCATCATGTCTATGATGACGAGGGGAAGCTGGTTGAAGATGAATCCTCCGAGGATCAGCTTTGCTCGGATTGTCACGGGCTGGACGCCGAAGGCCGTCAACCCGGTTTGATGAAGGCATTTCACGTCAATTGCAAGGGCTGCCACCTGGAACAAAAAAAAGGACCGATCATGTGTGGCGAGTGCCACCAGAGAGGTTGATCGATCATCTGAACCGTCAGGCCAACAGGGGAGAGATTATGCCAAAGAAAATTTTAATCATCGACGACGATCCGATCGTCGTCAAATATCTTCAGGCGGTGTTCAGCGACAACGGTTATGAAACCTGCACGGCCAACAGCACCACCGAAGGGCTGGAGGTCGTCAAGAGGGAAAAACCGGATCTGATCACCCTCGATCTTCAGATGCCGGATGAATGGGGCCCACGATTTTATCGCCAACTCCAGAAAGACAAGAATCTTAAAAACACCCCCGTCATCGTGATCAGCGGCATCGACGGGGATCACGCTATTCCCAAGGCACTGGCGTATATCCCCAAACCCTTCGACCCGGAGAAACTCATCGGCATTGTCAAGAATACGATCGGGTAGGATCAACACCATCCGTGTTTTGTTCGTCAGCGTGTATGCACGAGACACCAGGGAATTGTGAGTTAGAATGCCTGAAATGCCTAAAGTGCCTAAAATGCCTAAACTTTAATTAGGAAGGTTTCTTAATCATTTAAGGCACTTTAGGCACTTTAGGCATTTGCATTTCAACGCCTGGTATACGGCATACAGCTGCGTCTTCTCACACCACTTACCGCTTCCAGGATGGGTGCCCATGGAAGACAAAATCCTTCTTGTCGACGATGAAGAAGGGATCCGGAAGGTTCTTCATATCTCCCTTGCGGATGCCGGATATCGCGTATTCGAGGCGGCAGATGGCTCCGAGGCTTTGGAGATATTCAAGAGGGAAAACCCGCCCATCGTGCTGACCGACATCAAAATGCCCGGTATCGACGGTGTGGATCTGCTTCGGCGGATCAAGCACGAAAACCCGGAGGCGGAAGTCATCATGATCACCGGACACGGGGACATGGATCTGGCCATTCGGAGTCTCAAGCACGACGCCACCGATTTCATCACCAAGCCGATCAACGACGATATCCTTAAAATTGCGGTCCACAAGGCGCGCGAGCGGCGCCTGATCCGGGAAAAGCTTCGCGAATACACCGAAAGCCTGGAGACCCTGGTGCGCGAAAAGTCCGCTCTTCAAGACCGGCTCTCATCCCTGGGCTTGCGTATCAGTTCCGCCGGGAAATGATCAAACTCAGTCAGAAGGTTGGAGCGGAGCTGGAGCTTCCGCCGATTCTGCTTCGCATCGGCATCAATGCGGGACCGGTGGTGGTGGGCGCCATCGGCAACGATTTGCGTGTCAAGTTTACTGCCATGGGGGACACCATCAATCTGGCCTCCAGGATGGAAACCCTGGCAGCCCCCGGCACCACCTACGTTACCGAAGAGACTTTCAAGCTCACCGAGGGGTTTTTCCGTTTTGAGGCTGTCGCCGAAGAGATACTCATCGAAACGGAAAAACCCATCAAGGTTTTCCGGGTGATTGCTCCCAGTGGACGCCGCACCCGGTTCGATGTCAGTGCCGAGCGGGGCCTGACCCCTCTTGTGGGACGAGAGCGGGAGCTGGAACTGCTGGCGGACAGCTTTGAACGCGCCAAGGCCGGCAACGGCCAGGCCGTTTCCATCGTCAGCGAGGCGGGAATGGGAAAGTCCCGCCTCCTGTACGAGTTCAGAAAGTCGGTGACCCATGAGGATGTGCTTTTTCTGGAAGGAAAGTGCCTTTCCTACAGCAAGGGTGTCGCCTATCATCCGGTCATCGATATCCTGAAATCCGCCTTTCGGATCCAGGAGGGCGACGAGGACAGTGCCGTTCGGCAGCGGATCGTGGAAGGGCTGGAATTCCTGGAAATCGAAGAGTCTGGCATAATGCCCTATCTGCTGGAGCTTCTATCCGTAAAAGACTCCGGGCTGGACCGGTTCACGATCAGTTTGCAATCACTGAAAGAACGCCTTAATGAGGCGGTCCTCCAGATATTGATCAAAGGTTCGGAGATCCGCCCCTTGATCGTTGCGATCGAAGATCTGCATTGGGCCGATACCAGCTCCATCGATTTGCTCCATGATCTTCTCAGCTACGTGCCGGGCGCCCGGATATTATTGATCTTTACCTATCGCCCCCAGTTTGTGCCGGCCTGGAGTTTCAAATCCTATCATTGCCAGATCAGTCTAAATCGTTTGCTGAGGCGTGAGAGCCTGTCCATGGTGGTCCACCTGTTAAACACGAGAACGTTGGATCGCAAAGTGGAAACCCTGATCCTGGAAAAAACCGAAGGGGTTCCCTTTTTCGTCGAGGAGTTTGTGACATCCCTTCTGGATCTGAACATCATAACGAAAACAGAGGACACCTATCGGCTGGCCAAAAATCTGGCAGAATTGTCCATCCCGTCCACCATCAGCGATGTCATCATGGCCCGTGTCGATACCCTGAAAGAACCCGCAAAGGAACTGCTGCAGATCGGGTCGATTATTGAAAGAGAGTTCAGCCATCGTCTGATTGAACGGGTTGCCGGCTTTCCGGAAGAGGATTTGCAGGCGACCCTGGGGGTGCTTAAACATTCAGAGCTTCTCATCGAGCGGGGGGTCTATCCTCAGTCGACCTACGTGTTTCGACATGCCCTGACCCGGGAGGATGACAAGCGGGCCGTGGACCTGGAATCGCTATATCGATATTACGAAGACAACCAGGTCCTCTTCAATGCCGGATTAATGCCGATGTACATCGGCGACATCCTGATGGACATCGATGACCAGCATCTGGATGAAGCGGAAGGCTGGATTCAAAAGGCGATCGATACCGATCGACAAAACGGCCTGACTCTCCATCTGGGGAAGCACTATGCGCTGTATGCCGAGCTGCAGATCCGGAAAGGAGACCGTCAGGTGGCCAAAGACCATCTCGGCAAAGCCATCGACGTGTTCAAAGAGTGCGGTGCCCAAGGGAGAGTCGAGAGTTTATCCCGCCGGTTTCACGACCTACTCTAACAGTTGCCAGAAATATGCTGCGTTTGACGTGTGTTGAAACCGGATTACCAAATACATTCTTAACGCAGAGACGCAGGGTGCGCAGAGAAGGTTTTAATTTTTTCAGAATCCCTGAGAGGGGGATTCTGGAAAAGAGCTGCCTCACAAATGCTGCAACGATTTCTATTTTCTGACGAGTGCCTTTTTGCTTTTCGTCCTCCCTGTCCTGAGCGAAGCCCAAGGGTCAGCGAAAATCAAAACTATCCTCATCTCTACGTCCTCTGCGGCTCCGCGGTAAATCGTTATCCCGAAACGAATCGGAACGGAATCATCAGCCGTAACGCAGGGCCGGTCACCGTACCGGCCTTATTCCCTTCTATAGCAGATGTCAGAATTCCGTTCCGATTGAGAGATGGTATACGAATGCCAACATACCGGAGTCGTCGGGATCGGTATCGGGTTCGGAATCGGTATCGACTTCAAAGATAGCCGTCCTGTCTAGAACCGATAGCGATCCCGACCTCGAGCATCTACGGGTGAGCATTCTCTCGACACGGAGGTGTGTTGACAGAAACACGTTTAACTTAAAGGAAACATATTTTTGGCAATCGCTACAGAACTATTATACGCCTGTTATTTCAGATCGATACTGAGGTGGTAGGTACCGGCCTCCAGGTAGGCGCGCACCGGCAGGTTCCCCTTGTGAAAGACCTTCATCATGGGGGCGTTGGAAAACAGTACATCGGCCAGAAAGGTTTTGATGCCGCGCTCCCTGGCAAGTTGAACGAGCATCCGGTAGATGGAGGTGGCAATGCCTTGGTTCTGGTAGTCTTCATCCACCACAAACACCACTTCCGCGTTTTCCGTACCGGGGATCCGGATATATCGGCCCTCGGCGATGATACGTTCTTCTCCCTCCTCACGGACCATCCCGATAATTGACATCACCTGATGCCAGTCCACGTTGACGTATTCCTGGATTTTCGAATGGGGCATGACACGCACCGAGTGAAAGTACCGGGAGTAGACGGAGTCATCGGAGAACCGGTAAAAGAGACGACGCATGCCTTCTTCGTCCGACGGTTTGATGGCCCGGTAGCGCACCGTCAGGCCTTTGCGGGTGGCCTGCTCCGCCGCGATTTCCGATGGATACAGCTTTCCGCTTTCGGCCAGAAAGATCTGATCGGCGTACAGGATGTGGGCCGCCTTGGCCTGGTTCACGAGCCGCTCTCGATCGTCCGGATGGGCAATGTCGATGAGCGCCTGGGCCCGTTCCCGAACCGTGCAGCCTTCCAGGTGGGCAATCCCGTACTCGGTGACGACGGTCCGGACCGATTCGAACAGGCTGAATTGGTTGGGATGATCTGCGATGGAAAGTAGAATGTTGGAATGGCCGTCACGATACCGGCTGGGCAGCGCAAAAATCGCATGACCGCCGTCGGACAGCTCGGTGCCGTTGAAGAGATCCATGATCTCTGCGGATCCGATGGAAAGCCCGCTTTCACCGCTCTGGAGGTAAATCCGCCCGTAAAGATCGACCTTTCGGACCGGGATGAGGGCCACAAATTTTGGATTGCGCCCGATAAACGAGGAACTGTAAACCTTGTCGACAGACTGAAACTCCACCAGCGGGTTGTGGTCCAGCCAGTTCAGGAGGGATTTGCTGCCGACGGCGTATGACGTCAGGGACTTGCCGCGATGGGTCTCTTTACGCCGGTTCGTCACGACACCGCTGTTTACCAGATCCATCAAGGCATCGGTGAAAAACGGCGAGTGAACGCCCAGGTGCCGCTTGTTTTCGAGTTGCCGGGCAAAGGATCGAAATAACGGGCCGGTGGAAAAGGCGACACAGCTTTCGTCCTCAACGAGAGTGGCGGCATTGAATGCGATGCGATCCATCAGGGCATCGGTCTCCGGGCGCTGGAAGTACAATGGCGGTTCTTCCGATATCGTCAGCAAATCGAATTCCGACATGGGGACGACGGTATCGCCTAAAGTGAACGGCACACACGGGTTGATTTCTCCGATGTTCAAAGAGGCCTGTTCCATCGCCTCCCGTGCCGCATCGACGGCGACCCCGAGGCTACAATATCCCGCCTCGTTGGGCGGTGTAATCTGAACGATGGCCGCATCGATGTGGATCAATCCGGAGCTGATGAGTCTGGGAATGTGGACGAAGCGGCAGGGGATAAAATCCACCCGGCCGTCGGATATGGCAGATTCGGCATGCCAGCCGGAGAAAAAGGTCTTCAGCCGGACATGCCCGGCGTTGCGGGCCTCATCGGAGATGGCTTCACCGAAGCTCATGAGCTGGATCAGTTCAAGGTCCTCGAGACGTCCTTTGCCGTGGGTGAGCAGATACCGGATGGCCGTGCGCAGCTCTGCCGCCCCGGAACCGAGGAAAATGCTCATACCGGGCCGGATTTTCTCCAACACCCGGTCAAGGGGCACCGTCAGTGATTTCCAGGGCGATTCCATGGTTTCATGCCCGCGTCTCTACCGGTCGACCCCGATGATCAGGAGGCTCGGGATCTGTGCGGTGTGCCGACCCGGAGTCATATGAGATTTGCAAACGGACATTAGATCTGGCGGCGGTGGGAAATGAGATTGCGAATACATCAGCGCATCGGTGACGGGTCAACCCGAGAAGACGGTAGCCATCAGAAGAGACAGTTTCGTTTTCAGGCGCTGTACTGTCCGGTCGGACGGTTGCTACACATTATACTAAAAATTAGCCTTGCCAGGGCCGATGTCAACCGATAACCGGGCTCATAGCTCTTAAACGAAAAAAGCCGGCACGGTGATCTCTCCGTGCCGGCTTCATGTTCTGCAAATGCTGAGTTACTGCCGTGATTTGGCCAGACCGATGGTGTTCAGTGCTTCCTCCATTTCGCCCAGGATGGTCGGGTCGTCGATGGTTGCCGGAACTTTGAAGTCCTTGTTATCGGCGATCTTCTGGATCGTGCCTCTCAGGATCTTGCCCGAACGGGTCTTGGGCAGCCGTTTGACCACCGTGGCTTTTTTAAAGGAGGCCACCGGTCCGATGCGCTCCCGGACCATCTGGACAACTTCGCTGATGATTTCGTCGTGGCTCCGATCCACGCCGGCATTTAGCACGACAAACCCGACCGGGACCTGACCCTTGAGCTGGTCTTCCACGCCGAGGACGGCGCATTCGGCCACTTCCGGATGATCTGAAAGAACCTCTTCCATGGCACCGGTGGAGAGGCGGTGTCCGGCCACGTTGATGATATCGTCGGTGCGGGACATGACGAATGCATACCCCTCGTCATCGATAAAGCCGGCATCGGCCGTCTTGTAGTACCCGGGGAACTCTTCCAGGTAGGACTCGATATACCGCGGGTCGTTTTTCCACAGGGTCGGCAGGGTCCCCGGAGGCAGGGGCAGCTTCACCACGAGGGCGCCGATTTGGCCGGCGGCGACCTGGTTGTTGCTTTCGTCCACCACCTGGAGATTCCATCCCGGTGCGGGTTTTGTGGGAGAGCCTTCCTTGACCGGAAAGTGATGGAGGCCCTCGCAGTTGGCGCAGATGGCCCATCCGGTTTCGGTCTGCCACCAGTGGTCGATGACCGGTATGCCCAGGTTGTTTTCAGCCCACTTCAAGGTGTCCGGGTCCAGTCGCTCACCAGCCAGGAAGAGGTACTTGAAGTTGGACAGATCGTAGTCTTTCATCATTTCCGCCCGGGGGTCTTCCCGCTTGATGGCCCGGAAGGCCGTCGGTGCGGTAAACATGCTCTTCACCTTGTGCTGGGAGATGACCCGCCAGAACACGCCGGCATCCGGTGTGCCCACCGGTTTGCCTTCAAACAGGATCGTGGTGCAGCCTTTGAACAGGGGGCCGTAGACGATGTAGGAGTGTCCCACAACCCAGCCCACGTCGGAGGCGGCCCAGTAGGTGTCCCCGGCATCCACGTTGTAGATGTTTTTCATGGTCCACTTGAGGGCGACCACATGGCCCCCGGTGTCTCGGACAACGCCCTTGGGCTGGCCGGTGGTTCCGGAGGTATAGAGAATGTAGCACGGATCGGTAGCCGCCACCGGTACACAATCGGCCGGCTGGGCGGTTCCCATCGCCTCCACCCAATCCACATCCCTTCCCTCGATCATGGACGCGGTTTCCATGGGGCGCTGGATGATGACGCATTTCTCGGGCTTGGACTCGGCGATCTCGATGGCCTCGTCCAGGAGCGGTTTGTACTTGATTACCTTCGTGACCTCTATGCCGCAGGAGGCGGACACGATCACCTTGGGTTTCGCATCGTTGATCCGGGTGGCCAGCTCGGCCGCGGCAAATCCACCGAAAACCACGGAATGAACGGCGCCGATGCGGACCGTGGCCAGCATGGCGATGGCCGCTTCGGCGATCATCGGCATGTAGATGAGGACCCGGTCCCCCTTGGTGACTCCCTGGGCGGCCAGGACACCGGCAAACTTTGCCACTTCGTCGGTCAGTTCTTTGTAAGTGTAGGATTTAATCGTATCGGTTACGGGGCTGTCGTAAATCAGAGCCGGCTGGTCGCCGCGGCCTTCTTCCACATGCAGGTCAAGGGCGCTGTAGCAGGTGTTGAGTTCACCGCCCACAAACCAGCGGTAAAACGGTTTGTTGGAATCGTCGAGAACCTTGTCCCACTTTTTGGTCCAGGCGACGTCCTCGGCAGCTTTTCCCCAGAAACCGTCCGGATCATTCATCGATTGCTCAAATGCAACTTCATACGGATTGGCCATGTTTCTGATCCTCCTTACTAACGTTATGGTTTATATGAACAGGTAATGATGTGCGGATGATATGATGCAAAACCGGATATTAAAAATAACTGACAGCGTAAGTCAAGCGGAAAGATGAATGCCTGTCAGTCCCTGAATCGATTCTAATAAATCGTGTCTTATGCAGTGAGTGGAGGAGGTTGGGTAACCGTACGAGAGGGGGTATTTACCATACCCAACCGTTGTTCCGAGAGCAGAACGGGTTCGGTGGTCGAGGGTGTCATGGCAATCCGGAATCAGCTCCGGCAACCGGACCGTGTATCTGCCGGCTACACCCGCTGATGCAACCGGCTACAGGGATATATCCTATTGAAATAATATGGTTTAATTACTTTTTACCCGTTTTTTCGGAATCGAACTGTAGCCAATCGCATCACTGTGTCTCTCCACCGTCCTGCCCGAAACAAATGCAATAATCCAATATTTATAATAATTAAAGGTGGTTACTTTAGGCTTTGGGCACTGGCATCCGGGTTGCAAAGGAGAAAGACAGGTTGACGGAGAACAGACGGATCCCCGGTAATCCGGGCGTCACACAAGGAACAGGAGGGATCGGGTATGAAAACAACTACCAGAGAAGGTGATCGGATGGTGTCGTCCCGCCTCTGCACCCATATCCTGGAGGGGCGGATAGACGCGCCGAAACGCTGCACCCGAAACTATGAATGCTACCACTGCGGATTCGATCAGTGGCTGGATGCCATTGAAGGCGCCATGGCCGACGTTCAACCGGATGCGGCCTAGTGAAATTAAAGGAGGTGAACCACATGAAGAAAGCGGCATCAAAAGAGAGAAAGGCCCGCCGGACCGTTATCGGATTTCAGGTGGTGGAAGACAAATGCATCTGGATGAAGGCCGGCGTCGTCAATTTTCGTCTCTGCGACAACGCGTACGACTGTTACCACTGTCCCTTTGACAAAGGCATGCGAAAAGCCATGGGAATGGCCCCGCACGTGGACAGCGGGGAGGAAGCACCGAAATGGGTGTCGTACCTGAAGGAAAAGTATGACGGCGCCAATCGGCCGTGCCGTCATGCGCTGACCGGAAGAATCGATGCCCCGAAGATCTGTACCCAGAACTATGAATGCTACCATTGCGCATTCGATCAGATGCTCGATGACGTCGATTTCGAACAGACGCCAACCGCGCCGGAAATCCTCGTGGCCTCCGGGTATCGAATGGCCGACGGGTATTATTACCACATGGGCCACAGCTGGGCCCGGTTCGAACACGGCGGCCGGGTTCGGGTCGGGATGGACGATTTTTTCGGGAAGCTTTTCGGACCGATCCAATCCCTGGCATTGCCGCCGCTCGGTGAACGGGTGAAACAGAATGCGGTCAGCTGGACCTTCAGCCGTGGGGACCAGAGCGCTGCGGTCCTGGCACCGGTATCCGGCCAGGTTCTGGCGGTCAATACCGGCGCCCGGGAACACCCGGAGATCGCCCACGAAGATCCTTATCAGGAGGGCTGGCTCTTTATCGTTGAGCCGGACTTCCCGAAACGGAACATGAAGCAGCTCTATTTCGGGAAAGAGAGCATCCACTGGATGGACGCGGAAAGCCAGCGCCTGTTGGGTCTCATGGGGCCGGAGTACGAACGGCTGGCCGCCACCGGTGGCGAGCCGATCAGCGATATTTACGGCAGCTTTCCGGCGATCGGATGGGATACGCTGGTGGGTGAATTCCTGCGCACGGAAACACGGGGTTAGACAACATAGCAATGGTTTCAGGTGTCGGGTTTCAGGTTTCAGCATCCTTGTGGCGGTAGTGCCGAGGTGAAACGGATCAGCCGCGCATAAAAAGTAATTGTGAATAGTCGAACAAAATAAAAAATGATTGTACCCAATCTTATAATATGCGAGGTCATTTTACCTGACACCTGACACCTGACACCCGACACCTGAAACCTGAAACCTCAATTCTCCCTGAAACCCGAAATCTGAAACCTGGAATCTATAGTCGACTGCCACGCAAAAAAGCGTCCGGATAAATCCGAAATCCAAAACGGTTCCCACTCTTCTTACCCCATATATTGTGGTGTGCTAATCATACCCCAAAGTGCACATAAGGGGATGCTATTCGCACCGAATTGATTCGAACAGCAAGTGAGGAAAAATAGCCGTAGTGCGTATGGACGTTCAGAATTTAGACGGGCCATCGGGGTCGGAATCGGTATCGGTATCGAAATTATTTGTACTGTAATCTAATAAATCCTCACGAACCGCGTGTCCGCGCTGTCCAAGCTTCGTCAGCATATTTGGGGGAAAATCGATAAACATCCAGTTTTTCATGTCCGAAAGCCATCGCCCTCTGTCCTTTCGATTCCGACTCCGATTCCGATACCGATAGCGATCCCGACCCCGAGCGTCTGCGGGTGCGCATTCTCTCGACACGATGGTGTGTTGACAGAGACACGCTTCACTTAAACGGAACATATTTCTGGCAACAGCTATAGACGTTAATAAGGCAGATACTCATTTCTGGTGATACCTGTCTGATATAGATTGCAAACCTGATACATAATGGTTATATTGATCGATATGACCATTATGGTCAATACGGCAATCATAAATTCTTAGATTGCCAAAAAGATGTGACGATATTCAAAATCGAGGAGGCGGATTCATGAGTGAGTCCATATCGGCTGTTGAAGCCCGGCAAAAATTGGGCGAGCTTTTAAACCGGGTGGCCCTTTTGCGGAAGGAAATCATCATCGAGCGCGCCGGTAAAAAAATTGCCCGATTGTCTCCCATCGAGGATCCCCCTGACCGCTCCAAAGGCCGGCTGGATTTTCGAAAGTCTGCGGGCCTTGGAAAGGAAATCTGGGGAGCTATCGACGTTGACGCCTACATCAAACAGGAACGCGACGAATGGGCTTAGATCTTAAGCCCGGAGATATCATTTTCCTGGATACAGCGCCGTTTATCTATTTCTTCAAGAAGCATCCGGAATATTTTCCGGCGCTGGAACTTTTTTTTAATAACCTTTACGAAACCGGGGCCCAGGCCATCACGTCAATCATTACCTATATCGAATTGACCACCCATCCCGCCCGGAGTGGAAAACACCAACTCGTACGCAAATACAGAGACTATCTTTCACACTCTGAGAACATCAGTCTTTTTCCTCTCAACATGGACATCGCAGACTACGTCGTCGATATCCGGGCGAAGTATCATTTCAAAACTCCGGATGCCATTCAGATCGGCACGGCCATCTCCTGCGGCGCAGATTGCATCATCACCAATGACAAGTCTTGGCGGCGCTGTGAAGCGATTGGTGTCGTCCTGGTCGAGGATCTATAGCCCGTTGCACTAAACGGAGACGTTCATGGGCCCCGTTGGCGGGATTTCGCTTCACTCAACAAGCGCACACCTTAATTCATCCAATCAGATGTGTGATCCCGCTCATCGGGAGGCAGTTCCTGACGGGGTTGCACAGGCACTGACGTGCCCGTTGGCCTCTTAATAATGCCAAGACGCCTCGCTTTGCGATGCGTTGCTTACTGCGAGGCGAAGCTGTAACAGACCTACCGCGAATCTCGAACCCGTCGTCGACCTTTGGCGCGGCTTGTGGGGTCGACCCGTGGGGTCGTAACCTTGAAGATCGACCTGTCCGGCGTAGCCTTGGCGAAGACGGAAGCCCCAAACCCCAAGGGTGAAATCTTTTCAGCAATGACAGAACAAACAACAGGCTCAAATATTCCGATTACGACACATCCTCAGAAGCAGTGATGTCAAGATTTCGAGAAACACCACCCGCACCATCATTTTGGTTTCCAACGCCACACTGAGAAGCAATTTTCTGCTTCAATCGCTGTTTGACACCATTGGTAGACACAGTTGGTACTAACGCCTGAACTGTACGGCGGCGTCAGACGTCCGCACCAGCGATATGTTGGGTAACAAAATTTGCTTGACATCTCAAATTTGTGCATGTACGTTTTATTGTACATGTACAGGAGGTGTGCCATGGAAGCCATCAGCTATACCAAAGCACGGCAGAACCTTGCGAAAACGATGGAAAAGGTCTGCCAGGATCATTCACCCGTTATTATAACCCGTAAACAAAACGACTCTGTGGTCATGATGTCGCTTGAGGACTATAAGGCCCTCGAAGAAACCGCGTATCTTTTGCGTTCTCCGAAAAATATGAGACGCCTCATAGAATCCATATCCCAGCTCGAAAATGAGGAAGGCACTGAAAGGGATCTGGTCGAGTGAAGCTCATTTTCTCCGATCATGCCTGGGACGATTACCTCTTCTGGCAAAAAACGGACAAGAAAATTCTCCGTCGGATCAACACGTTAATAAAGGAAACCAAACGCAACCCGTTTGAGGGGCTCGGGAAACCAGAGCCCCTCAAACATGCGCTGTCGGGCTGCTGGTCTCGTCGGATCAATGACGAGCATCGTTTCGTTTATAAAGTTTCTGATGATTCGATAAATATCGCCCAGCTTCGATACCACTACTGATTTTCCCTACTTGGTATTATACCCAACGTTTGAGCTCATCTGCATACGCGTTTTTGGGAAATTTCAGATATCCAACCCATTTTCCTGCTTCTGTATAGATTTGGGGTCAGGTCTTGCCGGGCTGTTGCCCGAACCGGTTTTATCGAGCCGTCTTTAGCTCCATGACGCATGCTCTTTCAACCAACATGGGAGCATGATTTAATTGCGATCTGAGTCGCATTAGATTGCGTCGGTACCAACTGACAGAGGCAGAGGTGTTGCTGATCCGCAATCCTGCCGCCGCTCGGCTCCTACGATCTTTGGCATACCGAACATAGACCAGTATATTTTGAACCGTGGCCGTTAACAGCTCTTGGATCTTAACGCGCCAAAGCCGTCGCCACCG